>TARA_Y200000002_G_scaffold324348_1_pt1 | contig 11307 bp, 12 predicted proteins | sample TARA_Y200000002 | Tara Oceans TARA_Y200000002 (sample SAMEA2619388) | marine metagenome | biome: marine biome (ENVO:00000447); feature: surface water layer (ENVO:00002042); material: "saline water (ENVO:00002010), including plankton (ENVO:xxxxxxxx)" | depth 5 m | reverse complement strand
GTAGAGTATGAAGAAGGTGAAGGTAGGAAAGGAAAAGCTGCTACAAAGGTAGAACTTGCATAGTTATCTCTTCAGCATTTAATCCAACAATTATTCTCTGACTAAATAAAAAAATTTCATAATTCATATTTATTGAATATATTTACTATGCGTGCATAGTAAATATTAAATATGAAAAATCTATTATTTATTATTTTAGCCATTTTCTCATTAACATCGTGTGACGACGACACTAATTTACCACCTCCGTATTATTCAATTGAAGGCAAATGGATTTGGTCACCTAGTGATAATAGAGCAGATGCAAATACAATGTATGAGTTTGTTGATGGTATAAGATACACTTATTATTGTATCACCTGTCCTGGTGACGATGCTTATTGGAATTCATTAGAAACTACTGACGCCATTCCTAGCACTAATCCATATACATTTGAAAATGATACCCTAATAGTTGATTTAAATTTTGGGAATGAATTAGCTACACTAGTTACATTTGAATGTGATGGTGGTAAACTTTTTATGGACGCTGAATTTAGTCACCTATGGAGATTAAGTTCTGATTGTCAATAATGATTAAAATCTCTTTCCGATTGAAATTCCCCCTTTAAAGGTTCCTTCTGGTCTATAGTCGTCAACACCATAATTAGAATCTGGATTATCATTTACACTATTACTATTAGCAAATAAGAATCTTCCAAATCCAACCATGTATTCAAAGGTCCAGCCCTTTTTATTGACCCATTTTCTACCAACCCCAACACCAGGAGCAATATCGAATGTTTTTACTTCTTCATAATTATTATAGGGGATGCTAGGATCAGGGCCGTAATAATAGGTGTTACGTTCATAGTGTAGATAGGATAATTTTAAAAAAACTTCTGCAAAATATCCCTCACCACCAAAATCTGTTTTGTTCAAAAAGTAAAATCTGTAAAAAGGATTTACAGAAATTTTTTCAGACCATGAATTAGAAGAACTAATATCATTTAAGTTTAGAAATAAATCAGCCCCAAATGACGAATAAGCATCGTTAATTTTTTCATAACCAACATTAAGAGCTGGCTGAGTTAAAAGATCAATTACATCTAATTTTAATTCTTGATTTCCAATTTCATCCAAAAGTTCTGAAACCTGTCTATCAGATTTTATAACTTCAATTTGTTGGACATCTTGACTATAGCCAATAGTGAATAGTAGTATAAATAATAGAAGTAAAAAATATCTCATTTCTGGTTTTTTACAAATCTATAATCTAATCATTGATTTTAAGCATGATTATTGTTAATTAAATATTAAAGTTAATCTACATTAATCCTTAGATTTGCACAGTTCAAATATTCATGGTAAAACCAAATCAAAAATCTAAAAGCTCAAAAAAAAGTCAAGTTGAAAAAATGTTTGACTCGATATCATTTGAATATGATTTACTAAATGGAATAATGACATTTAACAGCCATAAAAGATGGAAGAAAAATATTTTGAATATTGCCAAAAATCTTAAGCCGAAAATTGCACTAGACCTTGCAACTGGAACTGCAGATATTGCAATTAATTTAGGAAGTATTTCCGATTGTAAAGTAGTTGGAGTAGATATCTCAGAACAAATGTTAAATGTTGGTCGTAAAAAAATAACAAAAATGAAATTAGATGAATTTGTTAGATTGGAAACAGGAGACGCAGAGAACCTAAATTTCAAAGACGATTATTTTGACCTAGTTACTATTGGATTTGGTGTAAGAAACTTTCAAGATCTAGAAAAGGGACTAAGAGAAAGCTTCAGGGTTTTAAATAAAGATGGCACTCTTATCATTCTCGAGACATCTGTACCAGAAAATACAATTATGAAATTGTTTTACTCAATATTTACGAGAACATATATTCCGATTATGGCAAGGATTTTTTCAAAAGATAAGTCCGCTTACAACTATCTTTTAAACTCAGCTGAATTATTTCCATCCGGTACTAAGTTTAGCGATATTTTAAAATCTGTCGGATTCGCTGATGTTTTAATTAAACCAAAATTATTTGGATCATCAACTATATATATAGCAACAAAATGATTTCGGAATTTAAGTTTTTTAGCGAGTTAAATTTTTTCTTAAAAAATAATGAATCTTTTGTTGTATATAAAAAGCCAAGTCACCGTAAAATAGTTTGTCATCAAGGTGATGTAATTAGTGGTCAAATTGATGACATAGATAACAATAAAGGTTTTTTATTTATGCCTTTTGATTTAAATAAAGATGGTTACTTCTTAAAACCAAAAATCACTACTGAAACTAAGTTTCATTTGAAAGTATATAACAAAAAAACTCATGAAATCTCCATTAAGGAATTTAGTTCAAAGAAAAATTCTTACATAAAATTCATCAATGAAACAATTGATAATATACACAGCTCGGAATTAGAAAAAGTAGTTTGTTCATCAGTCTTTAATGTAAAGTTAAATTCTGAATCATGTATCGAATACTTCAAAAAACTTATACAGTTAAATCATGATGCCTTTTGTTATTTATTCTTTCACCCTGACACAGGGATTTGGATTGGGGCTTCGCCTGAAAAACTACTAAATTTAAATAATCGTGTTGTTACAACTTTTGCCTTAGCTGCAACCAAGAAAGACATGAATCAAAGCTGGACTGATAAGGAATTCAGAGAACAAAAAATAGTAGAGGAACAAATAGTTACCGATCTTAAAGGAGTGTGTACTAATATTGAAAGGGGTGCTTTACAAACTGTTAAAGCAGGAAACCTCTTTCACCTCAAATCAGTTATAAAGGCTCAGACAAAAAAATCTTCATCTGACCTAATCAAATTGCTTCACCCCACACCTGCAATTGCTGGTACCCCAAAAAATGAAGCAATTAACTATATAAATAAAATGGAAAACTATAACCGTTCATTCTATACAGGTTTTATGGGGTTATTTGAAAAAAATTCATGCGATATTTATGTCAATATCAGATGTGCAAAAATAGTTGATGATAACCTAACTGTTTATGTGGGAGGTGGAATTACCAAAGATAGTAACGCCTCTGATGAATGGAGCGAAATAGTAAATAAGTCCCAAACAATGCTTGGAGTATTTCATAGTCGTTGATATTTATATTTAGTAAATTTGTATATGATTAAATATCCCATAATCCCTGTTGCTCAAACATTAATTTTATCATGTCTTAAGTTTGATTTTTTTGATGTTGTTATATCACCTGGATCAAGGAATGTCCCCTTGGCAATTGGGTTTGCATCAAATAAAAAATTTAAATGCTATAGTATTGTTGATGAAAGATCTGCAGCTTTTTTTGCTTTGGGATTATCACAAAAATCAAAAAAACCAACAATATTAGTTTGTACATCTGGCTCTGCACTTTTAAATTATTATCCAGCGGTAGCAGAAGCTTACTACAGTGAGATACCGCTTATCATCTTATCTGCTGATAGACCAGAATATAAAATTAATATTGGAGATGGACAGACTATAAATCAATCGAATGTATTTGAAAAAAATATACTTTACTCAAATAGTCTAAAACAGGATTGTAGTCATGCAACAGTAGAAATTATTAAAAGTAATTTGCAGAAAATAGTTAATGACGAAGCGGACTTTTCAAAGATTGAAAAATTACAAAAATCTGTACAGAAAAATAATCAGGAGATAATTGAAATTGCATTTAATCTTTCAATTAATAAAATGCAGCCAGTGCATTTAAATGTCCCAATGGAAGAACCCCTTTATGAGTTTAATGATTCTCCTTCAATTAGTGTTAAAGTAAAAAAGAAAACGGAAAAAAAACCGTCTTTAACAGATTTAGACAACTTTTATAAGGTAATAAATAAAGCAAGTAAAATAATGATACTTATTGGAGTTTCGGATGGAAATATTCTTTCTAAAAAATCCATTCAAAAAATTAATTCTTGCTCCTCAATCATTGTTATGAAAGAACATACATCAAATGTTTTTAATGAATCTTTCATTTCAAATATAGACAGACTGATAGGTCCAATTGAACTTCAGTCTAAATCTGACTCTGTATTTGATGAGTTATCGCCTGAAATTGTTATATCATTGGGCGGTATGATTGTTTCAAAAAAGCTTAAATCGTTTTTGAGAAATTATAAACCACGAAAACATTTTCACATAGGAAATAATATTTCAAAAGATTCATTTTATTCGGGAGTTAAACACATTAAAACCACTGCAAATAAATTTTTTGAAAATATTGATTTAAATAAATCTGATTCAAAGTATTTTGACAAATGGAACCGATTAAATAGTTCGAAACTAGATTTGCATAATCAATATATGAAGGTTATAAATTTTTCAGATTTAAAAGTTTTTGAAATTTTGACAAATTGTATTCCAAAAAAATACAATATTCAAGTTTCAAATAGTACTCCAATAAGATATTTTCAATTATTCGATTTAAAAAATAAGAATATGATGTTTGCTAATCGCGGAACAAGCGGAATTGATGGTAGTACATCCACAGCAATTGGAAGTTCTATTCAAAATGATTCACCGGTTCTATTGGTGACTGGAGATTTGAGTTTTTTCTATGATGTAAATGCTTTATGGAATAACCATATTCCAAAAAATTTTAGAATAATTATTATAAATAATTCTGGAGGCGGAATTTTTAAGATTTTACCTGGATTTAAAGAAAATAATCTTTTCTCAGAATTCATTGAAACACAGCATAATCTATCAGCTAGACTTATTGCAAAAATGTTTAACTTTAATTATACTAGGGTCTCGACAAAGTTTGGACTTAATTTATATTTAAGGACATTTTTCAAGAATTCTAAAAAGCCAAAGATTTTAGAAATTAAAACTTCCAGTGTTAAAAGCACAAAAATATTAAAGGATTATTTTAGATATTTGTCAAAGCCATAAAACATAAAATATTACAATGAAAGCTTCTTGGAAAGAAATAAAAAAATATGATGATATAAATTTTGAAATTTATAATGGAGTAGCAAAAGTCACTATTAACAGACCAAAAGTTTATAACGCTTTTCGACCTGAAACAAATATAGAAATGCTTGATGCATTTGAAATATGTAGAGAAAGAAATGATATTGATATAGTGGTAATCACAGGGATTGGTGATAAAGCTTTTTGCAGTGGAGGAGATCAAAATGTTAAAGGTACAGGAGGATACATTGGAGATGATGGAGTTCCAAGACTAAATATTTTAGACTTACATAAAAGAATAAGGGAGTTACCTAAACCTGTAATCGCCATGGTAAACGGGTATGCAATTGGAGGAGGTCATGTTTTACATGTAGTTTGCGATTTGACCATCGCAAGTGATAATGCAATTTTTGGTCAAACCGGTCCTAAAGTTGGAAGTTTTGATGGGGGGTTTGGTTCATCATACCTTGCAAGACATGTTGGACAAAAGAAGGCTAGGGAAATATGGTTTCTTTGTAAGCAGTATTCGGCTCAAGAAGCATTTGAAATGGGGATGGTTAATAAAGTTGTTCCTTTGGATAAGCTAGAAGAAACTGTGTTGGAGTGGTGTACTTTAATGCAGAAGAGAAGTCCTTTGGCATTGAGAATGATTAAAAGAAGTTTAAATGCTGAACTTGATGGTCAACATGGACTAATGCAGCTTGCAGGTGATGCTACACTCCTATATTATTTGACGGAGGAAGCTCAGGAGGGTAAGGAAGCATTTTTAGAAAAAAGAGACCCTAACTTTAGAAAATATCCTAAATTCCCATAAAATAGAAAAATCAAATTTTTTGAAATTTCAATCGATAAACAAAATAAAATATTGGATTCAAGCATCAAGAATTGAAACTCTTCCATTGTCAATTTCTGGAATTATTTTAGGATCTTTTTTTGCATTTTATAATTACAGTTATGATAAAGTAATTTTTGTTCTTTCAATAATTACTGCTATCTCCTTTCAAATTTTATCAAACTTTGCAAATGATTATGGAGATGGGATTTTAGGGACGGATAAGAATCGAATTGGCCCAAAAAGGGTAATTGCATCTGGAAAACTCACACTTGAAGAACTTAAAAAAGGCATAATAGTTAATGTATTTATATCAATTACATTATCATATTCACTAATTAAATATTCGTTTAAAAATGATTATCTATTTATTGTAATTTTTCTCTTTCTCTCTATATTCTCAATATTAGCTGCGATAAAGTATACAATGGGAAAAACTCCTTATGGTTACTATGGTTTTGGAGATATTTTTGTTTTTATATTCTTTGGATTATTAAGTGTGTTTGGATCATACTTCCTACAAACAAAATCTATAGATTATGAAGTATTTATTTTGGGATCTATTATTGGATTTTTATGTGTTGGTGTATTGAATCTAAATAATATTAGAGATATAGAAAATGATTCTAAAATGAATAAAAAAACAATTCCGACACGAATAGGTTTTAGGTATGCTAAATTTTATCATTATTTTTTAATTATTGTATCTATCCTTCTAATATTTACCTTCGCCACAAAATTTAAAATTTCAAATAACTTGATTTTTATAATTGTCGGGATTCTTCCAATCATATTTCATTTGTTTAAAGTTAATCAAGCAAAAAGCCCAATAGAGTTTAAGCCACTATTAAAACAACTTGCTATATCAACTTTTTTCTTTTCAATATTTATGTCAATTTTTTTGTTTTATGAAAGCATATTTTTTTAAACATAATTTAGAATTTAATATACCAAGCAGAACATCAAGAGATGTTTTGTATAATAAACCTAGTTGGTATTTAGTGATAAAAGATCAAAACAGAATTGGTATTGGTGAATGTAGTATTATTCCTGGATTAAGTTTAGATAGGATTGATGAAATAGAGACTAAGCTTGATTATATCTGCAGAGAAATTTCTTTAGGCAATAAATTAGATATCGAGGAATTTAATGATTTTCCAGCCGTTAAATTTGCTTTGGAAATGGCTATTAAAGATTTTAATTTTTCTGAATCTCCGTTCAAGATAAATGACTCAAATTTTTCAAACTTCCAAGATTATATTAAAATTAATGGCTTGGTTTGGATGGGCGACATAAAGCATATGAAGTCTCAAATTATAGAAAAAGTTAAAAGTGGCTTTTCGTGTATAAAAATTAAAGTAGGTGCTCTAAAATTTGAGTCGGAATTACAATTGATAAAAGAAATAAGAAGTGATTTTGCCAGTGAGGATTTAGAAATTAGACTTGATGCAAACGGAGCATTTAAAACTAATGAAGCATTAGAAAAGCTTGAAAGACTTAACAAATTTTCTATCCACTCGATCGAGCAACCAATTAAAAAAAATCATTGGCAAGAGATGGCAAAACTTTGTCAATTATCTCCAATTCCTATTGCTTTAGATGAGGAATTAATTGGAAGGAATCTTGATAAAGCTGATCTACTAAACACCATAAAACCAGATTATCTAATACTTAAACCAAGCTTATTGGGTGGCTTTAATGACTGTAATAATTGGATTAGTTTAGCTAAAGAGAATGAGATTAAATGGTGGGTAACGAGCGCATTGGAGGGAAACGTTGGGTTAAATGCTATAGCCCAATGGGTATATACAAAGAATAGTAAACTAAGACAAGGATTGGGTACAGGAATGCTATTCAAAAACAATGTTAATTCACCATTAGAAATCTCATCGGACAGTATCTACTTGAATAAGAATAAAGAATGGGATTTAAATTTTTTTACTAAAAATTGAAAAGTAAGCTTATACATAAAGACTTTAAATTACAGGGTACTTCATACACTGCAAATGGTATTATGGAGTATTTAAAGGAAAAAAAAGATTATTATAATTTTTTAAAATTGTGGTTTGATGATAAAGATTATGTATTAACCAACACTTCAGGTTCAACGGGAAAACCTAAAGAAATTAAGTTAAAAAAATCAGACTTAATTGAATCCTCAAAACTTACAGCCAGATACTTTGATCTAAAAGTTGGAGATAAAATTATTAATTGTTTACCTATAAAATATATTGCAGGAAAGATGATGTTAGTTAGATCGCTAGTACTGGGTCTTGACTTATATATTTTTCCTGCGACCAGCTCTCCCATTTCAGATTTAAAAAGTAATTATGAGCTGATTGCTTTTACTCCTATACAATTAGAAAATTCAATTCCATTTATTGAAAAAATTAAAAAAGTATTAGTTGGAGGTAGCCCTGTTCAAGATTCCTTAAAGGAAAAGATCTTAGACTCAAAATCCATGGTTTATGAGACTTATGGAATGACTGAAACAATAACACACATTGCAGCTAGAAATCTTTCAATAGGTGAAAAAGAGTTTACAACTTTACCTGGAATTGAAATTGGTAAGAGAGATAATTGCCTTTATATAAAACCAAATCATTTATCCATTGAAATGGTTCAAACTAATGATGTTGTTGAATTTACCAATAAAAATAAGTTCCTGTTAATTGGAAGAGGAGACTTTATAATTAACTCTGGGGGAGTTAAATTAAACCCTGAGACCATTGAAAAAAAACTAGCAAAGTATATTGCTGTAGATTTTATAATTAGCTCAATCGACAATACTAAATTTGGAGAAGTGGTAGCTTTAGTTTTTAAAAAAAATATTCCTGACAATTACAACAAAGCATTTACTCAACTAAGTAAATATGAAATCCCAAAAGAAGTATTAGTAATTGACAACTTTCCTGAAAATAACGGTAAGATTAACAGAGTAAAAATAAGATCGATTATCAATAACAGTTAAAGGCTAATTTTTTATCGCTTTCTTTTTAATTCTTGGCATGGCATTTGAAAAGTGAAAACTTTAACATTAAAAATTGATTATGAAAAATTATTTTAAAATTTTACCAATATTATTTTTATCATTATTTATAACTTCATGTGATGATGATAATGATAATGATGGTGTTTGCTGTGCGGGATCTTCAATCGTTGACTTAGCGTCTCAAACTGAAAGTTTAAGCACTCTGGTTTCTGCATTACAAGTAACTGGACTGGATGCAACCCTTAGTTCACCTGGCGCCTTTACTGTTTTAGCACCAACAAATGATGCTTTTGATTCATTCTTAACAAGTATTAACGCCACTAGTTTGGAGGATATCCCTGTTGATGTTTTAACTAATGTTTTATTAAATCACGTTATCATTGGAGAAGTTCAATCAAGCTCTCTAACTAATGGATATGCGTCAACACAAGCTGTTAGCGGCGCTTCTGGAACCAATATGTCCATTTATATAAATACTGATAATGGCGTAACATTCAATGGAGTGTCATCTGTTACTAGCGCTGATGTAGTTGCAAGTAATGGAATCGTTCATATTGTAGATGCTGTAATAGGGTTACCATCTGTTGTAACCTTTGCTTTAGCTGATCCAAACTTCAGCTCTTTAGTACAGGCATTAACAGCTTATGATTACCCGCAATCGTTTGTAGGATTATTGAGTATCCCTGCTGGCTCTGCTCCATCTCCATTCACAGTATTTGCTCCAGTGAATTCTGGTTTTGAAAGTTTATTAGACGAACTTGCTGTGAATAGTTTGTATGATATAGATGAGCAAACTCTAGGAGCTGTTTTATCTTACCATGTAGTTGTGAGTGTAAACCAAATGTCAAATACACTTTCTGACGGAATGGTCATAACAACTTCTTTAGCACAGGCGAATCCTAGTATCGCTGACTTAACATTTAATGTTGGGGATAATGGCGAGGGAATATTAACTGATAATAATGGAAGAGCAAGTAATATTATTGCAGTTGATGTTCAGGCTGATAATGGAATTATACATGCAATTGACACAGTTGTATTACCGTAAAACTATTTAATATTTCCACTTTTAATTAAAACACCCCTTTATGGGGTGTTTTTTTTGACATAAAATTTATTATCTTGTTATTTATAAATAAAATCAATGACTAATGAAAAACTTATTATTACTATTAACGATTGCTATTTTTATGGGATGTAATCAGTCCGAACAAGTATCGGATCAAAAATATGATGTAGATTATCCTTTTGAAAATGGCGTTTCAATGGAAGAAACCTCCATTGATCCAATGGGTAATATTTTTGCCTATCCAGAGGGAGAGGCAGGAATTACAGGACAAACAGCCCAATGGGAAAAAGGGTTTGAATCGGGATGGCATTATCATCCATATACTGGAGTAGCTTATGTAGTTCGCGGAGAACTAACCGTAAAGTTTGACGAAAATACTGCTCTAGACGATTTGGACGGAGAAAAGACTGTAACCAAAGAACAAGTTTTTGGACCTGGTTCAGCTTTTTTAGGAGTTGCTAACACTTGGCATAAATCATCAAGTACTGGTGATGAAGATTTAATTTTTCAAGTAACATGGCTTGGTGAAAAAGGTCAGCCAGTTAAGGTTTCAAGCAACTATTAAATTCGTAATTCTAACTTAAATAATTAAACTATGAGAAAACTATTTATTTTAATTTTTGCTGTAACATTTACAGCATGTAATGTACCTGTTGAACCACAAGGTGCAGGGTTTTTCACCGGTGCTCCTGGTGAAAAATATGTTGTTGGTTCTGACGATATCACTGATGCTTGGGTAAAGTTTATTGATGCTCATAATGAAAGAGATATGGAGACTATTTTATCAATGGAAACGGATGAGATCGCAATTGTTGGTCCTGACGGAAGTAGAGTTAATGGAAAAGAAATGCACGAGCAAAGACTAAAAGAGTGGTTTGCTGCAGAAGACCCAAAGTGGGAAATGTATTGGGCACTTCCTTATGCAGGTGTCAGTGATAATTCAACATGGATTGTTGCTGGTCACACAATGACATTAACAATTGACGGAGAAGAGGTAAAAGCTAATTCAATGATTGATGCCGAATTCGTTGACGGCAAAATCAACAGATTTTTTGTCTATAACATGGCAATTCCAGCAACAGCTTCCGAAGAATAAATTTTATTTAACATAAAAAAGCACCCAACGGGTGCTTTTTTTATACAATATTTTTAGATTTACAATATGAAAAAATATATCACTTTATTGTTAGTTATTTTATCTCTTTCATGTAAGATGGAAACAGAAATTACTATTACAAAGGTTTCAGGTTCTCCTGAGTATGTAAATGCAAAACTTAGTTTAGAAGATCCGATTATTTCTGAAGATGGATATGAGTTTTCATTTAATGTGGATCAGTATGAGCTTGGTCTTCAGACTCTAAAAGATTTTGAATACAATCTTGCCAACTCAGCAAAAGGTCAGCACATACACTTTATTGTAAATAATGATCCTTATTCTGCTCATTACATTGAAAAATTTTCCAAAAAACTTGAAGGTGATAGTAATGTTATTCTAG
>TARA_Y200000002_G_scaffold278648_1_pt1 | contig 11340 bp, 10 predicted proteins | sample TARA_Y200000002 | Tara Oceans TARA_Y200000002 (sample SAMEA2619388) | marine metagenome | biome: marine biome (ENVO:00000447); feature: surface water layer (ENVO:00002042); material: "saline water (ENVO:00002010), including plankton (ENVO:xxxxxxxx)" | depth 5 m | reverse complement strand
CATTCCTAGTTTCATAACCGTATCAATTTCTTCCACTCCTGCCACTCCTTCATGAAGCGTAATTATTGCTTCGTTGATCATGGGAATTAAAATCTTATTAGCTACAAATCCTGGATAATCTTTTACTTCTACCGGAGATTTTCCAATGTTTTTTGATAAACTCATAATAGTATTTAGGGTGGATTTTGAGGTAGAATAGCCTTTTATTACTTCAATTAGTTTCATAATGGGAACCGGATTCATAAAATGCATTCCAATGACTTTATCTACTCTTTTAGTTTTTGAGGCAATTTTGGTAATTGAAATGGAGGAGGTGTTGGTAGCTAAAATACAATTTTCAGGTGCAAATTTGTCAATTTCTTTAAATAAAGAAAGTTTTGTATCGATATTTTCTGTAGCTGCCTCAATAACTAAATCTGCATTTTGAACACCCTTTTCAAGGTTTGAAACTTTATTTAAGTGATTGAGTGTATTTTCTTTTAAGTCATTAGTTATTTTCTCTTTTTTAACCATTCTGTCCAAATTATTAGCAATGGTTAAAAATGCTTTTTCTAAGGCTGCTTCGGAAATATCAATTAAGTTAACATGATAACCGTTTTGAGCAAATACATGTGCGATACCATTTCCCATAGTCCCAGCACCAATTACAGCAATATTTTTCATATAATTTTTTTTCAAATATAAAGAACTACTGAAATTTTATTTACCCGATCCTTTAAGTATTATTATAATTGTGTAGAATAAAATTTTAATGTCTAATGTTAAAGACATATTTTCTACATACAACAGATCAAATTTTAATCTGGCAATCATTTCGTCTACATTTTCTGCATAACCATATTTAACTTGACCCCAACTTGTTATACCAGGCTTTACTTTGCTAATATGTTTATAATGAGGAGCTTTTGAAATTATTTGATCAATGAAAAACTGCCTTTCAGGCCTGGGGCCTACAAGAGACATTTCCCCTTTTATTACATTATAGAACTGAGGGGTTTCATCTAATCTGGTTTTGCGCATAAATCTTCCAATTCTAGTAATCCTTGTATCATTTTCACTTGAAAGTTGTGGTCCGTTTTTTTCAGAATCTATATACATGGATCGGAATTTTAAAATTTTAAAACGACTGTTATGAATACCAATTCTTTCTTGCTGAAATAGAATGGTTCCCCTACTATCCATTTTGATTAAAATACTTAAAATTAAAAATATTGGGCTTAGAATTATTATAGCAAATCCAGAAATTGAAACATCCATAATTCTTTTGAGTATTTTTTGCCAGGATGGCATAATTTCAGGACTAACTGTAATTAAAAGAGCTCCAAATATGGAGTTCATTTTTACAGATCCAGTTAAAATATTATACATGTCAGCTATTACCTTAATTTCTACATTAAAATTTGCCAAATCGTTAATAATGGAATTTATTTTTTGGTGTTCACTCGGTTCTGTTGCAATAACCACTTGTTCTACTGAGTATTCTTTTATTATTTTAGAAATACCGCTGTAATTACCATGATTTTTGAGACCTGATTGAAAAAGTTGATCTTTAGCATCATTTGTAGAGACATATCCGATAAAAAAATGTCCAGTTCCTTTTTTTAGATTAGTAATTTCTAGAAAAGTATCTTTTGCTTTTTGACTAGATCCTATAATCAATGTGTTAAAACCAATTTTTTTTTGATGTATTTTTTTTACAATATTGGAAGTAAGAACTATTCTAGGAAAAAGTGTTAGGGTGGTGTGAGTAGCTAATAAAACAATAAAAAGCCTGTAATAATCTTGATAAGTATTGATTTTATCGTCTAGTAAAAGAATAAAGAAAATAAAAATACAACCTGTAAACGATTGCGAAATAGTTTGTGAAATCTCCCTTATCCTATATTTTTTGTATACCTTTTTGTAATTTCCGTATATCCCGTACAAAGTCAACCAAAATACGGTAATAGAAAAAGAAGTTACAATCAATTTGAAGGTAATTTCAAAATGATATTTTTCAATGTAAATTTTCCTAAAATAATTGAATAAAAACCAACTTACAATCGCAGTTAAAAAATCAAATAAGAAATAGACAATCCAGAAATATTTCTTTTTCATGGTCTGTAAATCACTTTAAAATTGTCAAATAATATCATAATATCGTTCTGATTATTATCGTTTACAACGGAAATGTAAATGTCAAACTCTGTAGCACTAGAGTACAAGCTAGTGGCATCAGGTATATATAAATATGTTTTATTCCAAATTACACTGTCTTCAAAAGTGGGAATCATGGTGATTAATGCTTGATTTTGATAGGCAGGTAAAGAGGCATTTTTATGAAGTATTCCCAATGAAAACGGAAAATTATTAGCATAGTTCAGTTCTATGTAAGCAGGAATATTCAAGTTTTTAGGAAATTGATTGAAATCTAATTCATTAGTTCTGATTTCGCAATAAAACTGACTGCTATCCATGGTAATTATTCCAGCATTACCTTCAAAAAGGATGGATTCTGGAGAATCTAAAATGGATAAATCTACTTGAGAAGTAGAATGAGATTGAAATTTATGTTGAGGATCTTCAAAGTCTTCCACCCAAAAGAATAAATCCTCTTCGTATTCGGTTGAAGGATTGATTTCTATAATACTATCCGGTATTAGGTTGATGGATGTGTTGTAGGAAAGGTAAAATGGATATTTTTTTCTGTCTGCTGAAATTCCATTTCTCTTAATTCCAGGATATATAGATAAGTTTTTAACTCCTTGGTAATGAAGTGGAATTGTTGCTGGCATTTCGTAAACACCTTCTAAATTTCCATTAATATAAATCCAAGCGTCTATTATTTTTTCGCTATTAGATCCTTGATTACTATTGTTAATTGAGAACGAAAAATCATTTATATGTATAAAAGAAGGTATTTCTTCGGGTTGATCAATAAGTTGACAACTTAAATTAAAAAGTATTAAAAGTAAAAAGAAACGTTTCATGATTATTCAAAACGCGAAAATAAGATTAATTATTATAATAGAAATAATCAATTTTGCCCCATGGTAATTTGTTCCATGATATCAGTTGTTAATTGTAAAGCCATTTGAGCAGATTTTAGATCCACAATTGGGTTATTGTTGGATTCTATCGAGTTAATGAAAGATTTTAGTTCTTCTTCTATAGGATTTACCTTACTACTGCTTTCGGTTTGTATCATTACGCTTTCATTAGGTTGAAAATTAGAGTTACTAATGAGTGCTTTATCTGTAGGTATTTTATTAGAGTCTAGTCGTATAAATTCATGAGATCTGTTCAAAAAATCCACAGAAACGTAAGCATTTTTTTGAAAAAATCTTGATTTCCTAACATTGTTAAGAGACATTCTACTAGATGTGATATTAGCTACACAACCATTAATAAACTCTATTCTTGCATTGGCTATATCAGGTGTATTACTTAGCACACTTACTCCACTTGCATTAATTGATTTTACAGGGGATTTCACTACATGAAGCACAATATCTAAATCGTGTATCATTAAATCGTGAATTACAGAAACGTCGGTTCCTCTAGAATTGAATTGAGCTAACCGATGAACTTCAATAAATCTTGGGTGTAGAATAAGTTTTTGGGCTTCTGTAAATGCAGGGTTAAATCTCTCAACGTGACCCACTTGTACTTTTTTATTGGTGATTTGTGCAAGAGTAATTAACTTTTTAACCTCGTCTACAGTGTGTGTCACAGGTTTTTCAATAAAAACATGTTTGTTAGCCTTCAAGGCTTCTTTTGCACATGAATAGTGAGATAAAGTAGGTGTTACAATATCAATTATATCAGATTCTTTAATCATTTCCTGATAGGAATCAAAAGACCTGATATTAAAATTTTTTTTAACATTTGCTCTGACTGCAAGATCGTTATCAAAAAATCCAATCAAATTGACAAATGGAGCATTTTGAAGAATTTTCAAGTGAATTTTTCCTAAATGACCTGCACCTACAACACCTATCTTAAACATGATTCAAAGTTATTATATTTTATTATTTATAAAGTTATGTTTAATATAAACGCACTTTATGAACATATATTGTTGGCAATATTTCAAATGAAAAGTGAATTTATAATGTTAATACTGTTTTTTTGTATTTAAATGAAAGATGTTAAATTTAAAGGTCTTTGTGCCAAGCTTATTTTAGAATTAAAATCAAAGGGGATTAGCGATAATAAAGTCTTAGATGCTATTAGTAAAATTCCAAGACATTTGTTATTTGAACCAGTTTTTAGAGATAAGTTTGCTTACCAGGATATAGCATTTCCTATTGGAGCTAATCAAACAATAAGCCAGCCCTACACGGTAGCCTTTCAATCTGAACTTTTGATGGTAAATAGAGCCAGTAAGATCTTAGAAATAGGCACTGGATCTGGATATCAAACAGCAGTTTTATGTCAATTAGGTGCTAAGGTATATTCTATTGAGAGGCATAAGTCGTTATTCCAGAGTGCTAAATTATTTTTAAATCAAAATAATTATCGAGCACAATTATTTTTTGGAGATGGATTTTTAGGTAAAAAAGTCTTTGCACCTTTTGACGGTATTATAGTAACTTGCGGAGCTCCATTTATTCCAAAAGAATTGAAAACACAACTTAAGATTGGAGGAAGATTAGTAATTCCTGTTGGAGAGAGAGACGTGCAACAAATGACTTTAGTTCAGCGTTTAAATGATTCGGATTATAAAGAAACTATATATGGTGAGTTTAAATTTGTTCCAATGCTAAAAAATATAAACAACTAATAACCAGTAATTTAAATCATTTCATATAAATTAAATAATTAAAAATGAAAAAACCTTTCTTATCTACATTATTGACATTAATTATTACTTGTTTATCAACTATTTTTTATAGTCAAGACACTGCAGTAAATTATAAAAATAGGATTTCAATAGAAGGTCAAATTTACCCAAATTTTAATCAAGATATTTATCGACCTAAAATTAAAATTAGGTATAATTTAAATAATAAATCTGCTCTTAGAATAAACACCAATTTTAAGAGATCAGTAAATTACCAGGAAATATATGAAGTAAATGGTCCTGGAGTAGGTAGTGTGGAGAAAATTAATTCAATGTATTTATTTTCTATGGGTTATGAATCACAAAAAAGATGGAAAAATTCTGCTATATACTCTGGTTTAGAGGGTGTTTTGGGATTTGGAAGAAATGACGAATATGGTTCAAGAACAGACTCTGTTAATTATGTTTCTGATTTAGACTACAACTATCAAAGACCTATTCAGAAAATGGGATTAAGAGTTTTTTTTGGCGGGGAATATTACTTGAAATCCAATCTTTATTTCGGAACGGAATTTGGGATAATGCTTTTAAAAACCTCTTTTTTAAAGGGTAGCTATAACGTGATTGACTACAGTTCTCTTACTTCATCAGATGTAACAGTGGAAATGCCAAAAAGTTTTAATTCTGGCATTTATTATTCAGGAATTGGAGTAATTAGAGTGGGTTTTATATTTAAATAATTTATATTGAACTTTATCTTAAAATTAATACTATATTTGCAGCCGCAATAAGCATAACAATAACTAAAAAAGTGTTGAAATGTATTTAGATTCGAGTAAAAAAAAAGATATTTTTAAGAAATTCGGTAAAGGGGAGTCCGATACCGGATCATCTGAAGGGCAAATAGCCTTATTTTCACATAGAATAAAGCATTTAACTGATCATTTAAAGTTCAATAAGAAAGACTACAATACACAAAGATCGTTGATTAGACTAGTAGGTAAAAGAAGAGATCAGTTAGATTATTTGAAAAATAAAGATATTGAAAGATATAGAGCTATTATTAAAAAGTTAAATATAAGAAGGTAATAGCAATTAAAACGTATTATGAGGGGACTGTTGCGTACGCGTGATGGTCCTTTTTTGTAAAATTTAAACTAAAAAAATGAATATAATAAATAAAAAAATAAATCTTCCAAATGGAAAAGAAATTTCCATAGAAACAGGAAAGTTAGCTAAGCAAGCTGATGGTTCTGTCGTAGTTAGAATGGGAGATACCATGTTGTTAGCAACTGTAGTAGCTAATATAGATGTAAAAGATGGTGTAGATTTTATGCCACTAACAGTTGATTACAGGGAGAAGTTTGCTTCAACTGGTAAATTTCCTGGTGGATTTTTAAAAAGAGAAGCAAGACCATCAGATGAAGAAATTTTAACCATGAGATTAGTTGATAGAGCTTTGAGACCACTTTTCCCGGATGATTATCACGCAGATACCCAAGTTATGATTCAGCTAATGTCTTCTGATAAAGAAAATATGCCGGATGCTTTAGCTTGTTTGGCTGCCTCTGCTTGTTTAGCTGTTTCAGATATTCCATTTGATGGGCCTGTTTCGGAAGTGAGAATTGTTCGAATAGATGGTGGCTTTTTAATTAATCCGACTTTCGAAGAAATGAAAAATGCTGACATGGATTTAATTATTGCTGGAACCATGGATAGTATAGTTATGGTAGAAGGGGAGATGAATGAAGTTTCAGAAAATGAGATGTTGGAAGCTATTAAACAAGCCCATGTTGTTATTAAAGAGCAATGTCAGTTGCAATTAGATGTTGCTTCGGAAGTAGCTAAAGCGTATCCTAAAAGAGAATATACCCATGAAATTCACAATGAGGAGCTTAGAAAAAATATTTATGATTTTTCTTATCAAAGATGTTATGACATAGCCAAACAAGGTATTGCGGATAAGCATAAGAGAGCAGAAATGTTTGTTGCTGTTAAAGAAGAATTCAAAGCAAGTATGTCTGATGAAGAGGCCTCAGAATTTGGTTTTTTGGTTGGGCAGTATTTTAAGGCAGCTCAAAAAGAAGCTGTTAGAAGAGTAGTATTAGATGAGCAGATAAGGTTAGATGGTAGAAAAACAACTGAAATTAGACCTATTTCATCAGAAGTTGGATATTTACCAGGTTTTGTTCATGGTTCTGCTCTTTTCACGAGAGGTGAGACTCAATCCTTGACTACTTTAACTTTAGGAAGTTCTCTTGACGTTCAAAGAAAAGATGGTGCTTTGGCTGAAGACGATTTAGACTTTTTACTACATTACAATTTTCCTCCATTTTCCACGGGTGAAGCTAGAATGAGGTTTAGTGTCAGTAGAAGAGAAATTGGACATGGTAATTTAGCTTTGAGAGCCTTAAAGCCTATGATTCCTGGAAAGCCTGAAAATCCTTACACTATTAGGTTGGTATCAGAAATTTTAGAATCTAATGGATCATCTTCGATGGCAACTGTTTGTGCAGGAACATTAGCTCTTATGGACGGCGGTATTAAATTAAAAAGACCAGTTTCTGGAATTGCAATGGGTTTAATTCAAGATCAAGCAGGTAAATATGCTGTACTTTCGGATATTCTTGGCGATGAGGATCACTTAGGAGATATGGATTTCAAGGTTACTGGTACAGAAAAGGGAATTACTGCTTGCCAAATGGATATTAAGGTAAATGGTCTTGATTACAAGGTCTTAGAAGAGGCTTTAAGTCAGGCTAAAGCTGGAAGAATTCATATTCTTGAAGAAATGATGAAAACTTTACCTGAGCCAAGGAAAGACTTTAAAGCACATGTTCCTAGAATAGAGAATATTTCGGTACCTGAAGAAGCCATTGGAGGAATCATTGGTAAAGGGGGTGAGACTATTCAGACTATTCAATCGGAGACTAAAACATCAATAGGAATTGGTGATGCAGTAGACGGAATGGCAAATGTAGAAATTTTCGCCGAAGAAAAAGAGGGAATGGTTGAGGCTTTGAGAAGAATCAATTTGATTGCCTACCCACCAGTTGCTGAAGTGGGTGAAACTTATCAAGGTAAGGTAAAAAATATCGTTGCTTTTGGTGCCTTTTTAGAAATATTACCAGGAACAGATGCTTTATTACATATTTCTGAAATAGATCATAAAAGGGTTGAAAAGGTGGAGGAATATATGAAGCCGGGGGATGTGATGGATGTTAAAGTAATAGGAAAGGATCCTAAAAATGGAAAACTTAAAATCTCCAGAAAAGCTTTAATTGAAAAACCAGCTGCTCCTTCACAGGAATAATTTTTTTTGTAAAACCCACACAATGTGGGTTTTATGATTAATTTTACGATAATGTAACTTTAACAATATCCCTGCGTAAAAAAATTAGCAATCATGCTTTTAGAAAATATAAATTAATAAATGAGACAATTAAAAATAACAAAACAGGTTACTAACAGGGAAACCGCTTCTTTAGATAAATATCTCCAAGAAATAGGTAGAGTTGATTTAATTACAGCTGAGGAAGAGGTAGAATTAGCTAAAAGAATTAAAGAGGGAGATCACCCTGCGTTAGAAAGGTTGGTAAAAGCCAACTTGCGTTTTGTTGTTTCTGTTTCAAAACAATATCAAAATCAAGGTTTAACACTTCCTGATTTAATTAATGAAGGAAATTTAGGTTTGATTAAGGCAGCACAAAGATTTGACGAGACAAGAGGTTTTAAGTTTATTTCTTATGCCGTATGGTGGATTAGACAATCTATCTTACAAGCTTTGGCAGAGCAGTCTAGGATAGTTAGACTTCCTTTGAATAAAATTGGTTCAATTAATAAAATAAATAGAGCTTTTTCTGACTTAGAACAAAAGTATGGAAGACCTCCTACACCTGAAGAAATAGCTGAATCTTTAGATATTACTATTGAAGAGGTAAAGCAGTCAATTAAAAATAATGGAAGACACTTATCTATGGATGCTCCTTTAAAAGATTCTGAAGACAGTAATAACATGTATGAGGTGATGTCTTCTGACTCTTCACCTAAGCCTGACAAACAGTTGATGAATGAATCTTTAAGAAGAGAAATAGAACGTTCTTTATCAACATTAACCCCAAGAGAGGCAGATGTGATACGTTTGTATTTTGGATTAAGTGGAAAGCACCCTATGACTTTAGAAGAGATAGGTGAGAAGTTCGACCTGACAAGAGAAAGAGTTCGTCAGATAAAAGAAAAGTCTATAAGAAGGTTGAAACACACATCAAGAAGTAAGTTGTTGAAATCTTACTTAGGATAATTCCAATTTACTACTTTACTTTTATTTTCTTTGTGGGATAAAATTAATTCTCAATTAAATGAGTCATTTAATAGCTCCATCACTTTTGGCATCCGACTTTGCCAACTTACAAAAAGAATGTGAAATGATTAATTCTAGTGATGCTGATTGGTATCATTTGGATGTGATGGATGGTGTATTTGTTCCTAACATTTCTTTTGGGATACCAGTAATTAAATACATTAATAAACACACTTTAAAGCCATTGGATGTTCATTTAATGATAGTTGAACCAGAGCGTTATATAAAAGACTTTAAAAACGTGGGAGCCAATATATTAACTGTTCATATAGAAGCTTCAAAACACTTGCACAGAACCCTTCAAGCTATTAAACAAGAAGATATGAAAGCTGGTGTTGCATTGAATCCTCACACTGCTGTTGAGCAGTTAGAACCTGTGCTAGAAGAAGCAGATTTGATATGTATGATGTCCGTTAATCCGGGTTTTGGAGGTCAGGCATTTATAGAAGGTACTTATAGAAAAGTAGAGAAGCTTAAAAATATGATTGTGAAAATGGGGCTAGATACCAAAATAGAAATTGATGGGGGTGTTACATCTTCAAACGCTAAAAAGTTAGTTGACTGCGGTGCAGACGTATTAGTGGCTGGAAGTTTTGTTTTTAAATCAAAAAATCCTATCCAAACCATAGCGGAGCTCAAAAATATTTAATCATTTCCCTCTAAATAGTCTTCTAAGTATTTAAAATGGGGTGTTAACTTTCCATTAACTGTTTCAGATGCTCTGTAGATGATATCTTCAGGATCGTTACCTAATAATGGTTCTAGAACATGTTCAATAAACATTTTTCCAAATTCTTCAGAGGCATCTTTTGGTAGTTCACAAGGAAGGTTATCTACTGCCATAACACCAACAGCATTTTCATTATTAAAATCAACTTCTTTTTCTAATGTAGGGCTATAGCCATAAAAAGGATTTTCGATTGTAGAGGGTCTCAAGGTAGAAGCTACAGGACCATCGATATCGCAACTAACATCGGCAACTATTTTTATATTCCATTTAGGATTTTTCACATCTTCTCTGGAAAATATATATGGAGATTGATTATCCCAGTAGTGGCATGCGACATATAAATCGGCTTTTTGGGCATAACTCATAAATGTTGAGCTATATCCTTTAGGGTCATTAAAAAAATCAGATTTATTGAAAGATTGGTTATCGTCTCTTTTAATATAATCCTCTACATCTAGTTGAGTGAAAACTGGAAAGTTGAATTCTTTGGCAAGAAAATCTTCGGGGAAAACCTTTTTAATATTGGTTTTTTCTAATACTTCCATAGCTCCTTGGGATACACGACCTCCTCCGGTAATTACCAATTTAAAATTATTAGGAAGTTGTATTTTGGAAAGTTCTCCTTCCATTTCTTGACGATCTTCACACAAATAAGCTCTTTTAAGAGCGTAACTATTATTTTTTAACCCATACCCAAATAATCCATTGTAGCAGCCTACAATGCCTGCAAAACGACCAAATGCGATTAATCTTTGTCCTTTTGCATTGGTTATAGTTTCCCAATCTACTAATTGTATATTTTTTTGAATTATAGCTTGTAATAAATTTCTATTGTAAGGCTGCTTTTTTAAAGTGTGAGAGAAAAAGAAATACATCTTACTAGGAATTAATTGATCAATGGGGACTTCTTTTACTCCCAGAAGAACATCACAATCATTTAGTTGATCAACAAGTTTAATTCCAAGGTTTGAATAGTCCTGATCTTTGTATTTTCTAATAGGACTTTTTTGAACAACCAGCTCAAGATGGGGATAATTATCTTTTATCCATTTGCACTGTTTTGGAGAAAGAGGAACTCTTTTATCTGGTGGTGTCTTACCTTCTTTGATAATGCCAATTTTCAATAGAACAAATTTTTGACAAATATAACATTTGAAACGATGATAATTTGCGTAATTTTGTAACACTTAATTATATGGGGCCGATTTTGGATTTGACAGCAAGAGAAATGGTTAAGTAAGCATGTCGAGTGTTGTGAATACTCTCGTAAAATTGAATTCTCAAGTCTATAAACGACAACAACAACTACAGGCTTGCAGCTTAATCACCGAGTGATTAAGCTTAATCTTGCAGATTAGATTTGTAAGACAAGCTACCCAGCTATAACTACCTGTTCAGCGGTTATAGTAACCGGGTACCGTTGGTCTGAACTAAGTGATGTAAAGTCTTGGTGCATCAACTAAAATTTAAGAGACTAAGAGTAGG
>TARA_Y200000002_G_scaffold7028_1_pt1 | contig 11370 bp, 11 predicted proteins | sample TARA_Y200000002 | Tara Oceans TARA_Y200000002 (sample SAMEA2619388) | marine metagenome | biome: marine biome (ENVO:00000447); feature: surface water layer (ENVO:00002042); material: "saline water (ENVO:00002010), including plankton (ENVO:xxxxxxxx)" | depth 5 m | reverse complement strand
TCTTCTGTATCATCCACGATGCAGATTACAAGTGCTATGAAAATGGTGTCTGCAGCAAAACTAAAAAAAGCTCAGGATGCGATTACTGCTATGCGACCCTATTCTGATAAACTTACTCAGATGTTGGTTAATTTATCATCTTCTGTTGATTTTGAAAATGTTTATTTGAGTCCTAGGAAAGTGAAAAATAAATTAATTGTTTGCATTACCTCAAACAGAGGCTTGTGTGGTGCATTTAATTCTAATGTAATAAAGAAATGTATAGAGATTGCTAATTCTTCCGATGAAAATGTCTCGTTTCTATGTATAGGTAAAAAGGGAGGTGATATTCTTTCAAAAAACTATAAAGTCGTTCAGTCTAATAATGAGGTATTCGATGATTTAACATTTGAAAATATTTCTGCAATCGCTGAAAAACTTATGAGTATGTTTCTTAATAAAGAGTTTGATAGTGTTCAAATTGTGTATAATAAGTTTAAAAATGCAGCTACTCAAATTGTAATCCAGGAGGAATATCTTCCAATCGAAAATAATGATTCTGAAAATAATCAAAATGAATCCTCTGATTATATTTTTGAACCTTCCCAGATTGAAATTATCTCTGAATTAATTCCAAAATCTTTAAAAACTCAGCTGTACAAATCTATTAGAGATTCGTATGCTTCGGAGCATGGGGCAAGAATGACAGCAATGCACAAGGCAACTGATAATGCCACAGAGCTTAGAGACCAACTTAAGCTTACTTACAACAAAGCTAGACAAGCAGCTATCACTAACGAAATTCTTGAAATTGTTGGTGGTGCAGAGGCATTAAATGGATAGTTAGTTACCCTCTTTTTGCATTCCAAGTATTATTCGATTATTTTTAGTGAATAAACATATTAAGATTGGGAAAATTTCTGCAATTATTTAAACAAACAATTACTTACGGAATAGCGACTGTTTTCCCCCGATTAATAAGTGTTATTCTTGTAAGAGTTCATACTGATAAAAGTGTAATAAGTGAGGTTTCAGAGTTTGGTACACTTGCACTAATTTTTTCTTATATCATTCTTTTTAATGTTATCCTTTCCTATGGTTTAGAAACATCCTTTTTTAGATTTTATAACAAAGAAAAAAATAAAAAGGACGTTTTGAATACAGCTGCAGTTTCAATACTTATTTCTTCGTTCTTATTCGCATCTATATTTAGCATTTTTAAAATAAATATCTCAAGTTTCACGGCTATTAGCACAGGTTATTTAAGCATAATTGTATGGATACTAGTCGTAGATGCACTAACCGTTATTCCATTTGCTTATTTGAGATTAAAAGGATCTGCGATTAAATATTCAGTCGTTAAAATAGTTAATGTAATAATATACTTTTCATTAAATATTTTTCTGTTAATTTTTCTTAAAGACCTTATTTATTCATATGAAATATTTGAAAGTATATATGTTGAAAATTATGAGGTTGCTTATATTTTCATTGCTAATTTAATAGCTAGTATTTCTTCTTTATTATTGCTGATTCCTTTTTATTTTGAAATAAATTATAAAGCTAATATTAAATTACTAAAAAGAATGCTGGCTTATGGGTTTCCGATTTTAATTTCAGGGTTGGCTTTTACTATTAATGAAACATTTGATAAAATTCTTTTAGACTTTCTTCTTCCCGCTTCTATTGCTAAAACCCAGATAGGTATGTATGCTGCATGCTATAAACTAGCAATTTTTATGACACTATTTTCAACCGCATACAAACTAGCAATCGAACCTTTTTTCTTTAGCGAAGCTGAAAAGAAAAGTTCAGCTAAAAGTTATGCTTTAGTCCTTGAAACATTCATTATAATAGGGTCTTCTATATTAGTTTTAGTTGTTGTTTCATTAGATGTTTTAAAAGTAATTTTTATAGGCGACCCCGAGTATTGGCAGGCGATGTATATTGTTCCAATTATACTGCTAGCTAATTTTTGTCTTGGAATTTACCAAAACTTATCTGTTTGGTATAAGGTTACAGATAAGACTAAGTTTGCCGCATATATTTCATCTTTAGGGGCAATTATTACTTTATTATTGAATATAATTTTAATCCCTAAATTTAGCTACTTAGGCTCAGCTATAGCAACATTGTTAGCATACTTTACAATGGCTTTGCTTTCATATTATTTTGGAAAAAAGCATTATCCAATTCCTTATAATTTGCAGAAAATATTATTTTATTTGGTGTTGTCAATTTCACTTTCTTCAATCTCCTTTTATGGTTTTAGAGATAACTTATTAGTAGGAATTTTATGTGTATTGATTATGAATCTAGTAATTTTATTAAAAGAAAAAACAAGAATAATAAACTTACTTAAATTAATTAGATGATAGTTAAAATAATAAATAAATCTAAAAACGAACTTCCCAAATATGAGACACTTTTCTCTGCAGGTATGGATTTGATGGCTAATTTAGAGGAATCCATTGTACTTAAACCCTTCCAAAGATTAGTTGTAAAAACAGGATTATTTATATCCTTACAGCAAGGATATGAAGCTCAAATTAGGCCAAGAAGTGGTTTGGCATTAAAGAAAGGCATTACTGTTCTTAATTCACCTGGAACAATTGATGCAGATTATCGTGGTGAAATTGGAGTAATTCTTATAAATTTATCTGATTCAGATTTTGAGATTAACACAGGAGATAGAATAGCGCAAATGATTATAGCTAAGCATGAAACAATTGATTGGGAGACTGTAGATAAATTAGATGACTCTGTGAGGGGAGATAAAGGTTTTGGAAGTACAGGCGTTTAGAATTTAACTATGAAAAAAATTATTATTTTACTGTCAATTTTTTCTTTAAGCTCATGTTCATTGCTGAATAATGAGTCAACAAATATTGACGAAAATAATAGAAAATACTCCGCTCCGAAATCGATAAGAAGTATAAATAAGAAAGCAAATAGTATTGAATATATTCAAGCTAAAGCTAAAGTTTCTTTTAGAGATAATAAAAAGATGAAATCTAATACAGTCACTTTTAGAATTTCGTCAGGTGAGAAATTATGGATTAACGCTGCACTCGGAGCTGCAAGAATTTTAATTGATAATGATTCTATAAAGTACTATAATAAAATAGAAAAAAACTTTTTTACTACTGATTTTAGTTATGTGAATGATAAGATTGGAATAAAGGCAAATTTTGAAATTCTGGAAAACTTTCTTTTGGGTATTCTGATCGAAAAATTCTCTCCATCTTCATTATTTAAAAAATCAAAGGACAGCTATATTTTTAAAGAAAATCAATTTATTTTAAATTCAAAAGCTGTAGAATCAACAGTGACAATTAGCCCTTATAATTTTACCATTATTAAGCAAACTTTCACTACTAATGAAAATTTATTTGAGGTAATATATGACGACTACATTAAAGTTGAAAATCAAAATTTTCCTACAAAAATTAGGTTTATAAATAACGGCCTTGAGAACTTTAATATTGAAATAAAATCAATAACGTCATTGGATAAAATTAATATTCCATTCCGAGTTCCAAAAAACTATAAGAGAATAGATTTAGAATGAATTTATCAAGAATAATTTTATTAGTAATTGTATTGATATCCTCAAATCTAAGTTCACAAACTAAGCAGGATTTAGAAAATCAAAAAAAACAAATTCATGAAGACATTAAAAAAATTGAACTAAAGCTTGCGACTAATTCTAAACAAAAAAAACTAATTGTCTCTAATGCTGAGGATATAAATTACAAGATAAAACTACAGCAAAATTTAATAAATAATATTAATAGCCAGTTAAATTTAATATTGAAAGAAATCGACAGAAATGAAAACCGCTTATCCGATTTAAAGCAACGCGAACTTATTTTAAATAATGAACTTTCTAAAATGCTGCTATCAGCGTATAAGAAAAAATCAAATTTAAATAAATTAATGTTTGTTTTTTCATCTACGTCCTTTAAGCAAGCATATAAAAGAATTCAATATTTTAAACAGTATGCAAATTTTCAAAACAAAACCATATCAAAAATTAAGATCAATTCTAATGATATAAAAAATGTTATCGTTGTCCTTGATTCACAAAAAACAAATAAGAAGTTACTAATTGATGAAAACGAAGAAATAAAAAGAGATTTAAGCATAGAATATACAGGTTTAAATAATTTAATTGCAGAGGTTAATAAAAACCAAAAAAAATATTCAGCAGAAATCAAACAAAAGCAGAAATTAACCAGGGAAATAGATAAAAAAATTCAAAGATTGATTGAAGAGGCGTTGGCTAAAGCCAAAAAAAAGGATGGAAGATTTGAATTAACCGAAGAGGCTAAATTAATTTCAAAAAATTTTAATGCCAATAAAGGAAAACTTCCATCACCAGTAATCAGAGGCAGTGTAGTTTTAGGGTTTGGGAAACAACCTCATCCCATCGTAAAAACCACTACAATTCAAAGTAATGGAGTTAGAATACGAACCTCAAGTGATGTTAAGGCGAGAACTATTTTTAATGGAGAGGTCTATTCGATTATTAAATCTAAAAACAATACTCATACAATTTTAATTCAACACGGAAACTTCTTCACTGTCTATAAAAATCTTTCAGACATTTACGTAAAAAAAGGAGATAAACTTAAAACTAAGGACTCAATAGGAAAAATTGCAACCGACCCTTTAAATGGACAAACTATTTTAAGTTTCAGTATTTTTAATAACGGGGTTCCGCAAAACCCAAGATTTTGGATTTATAAAATGTAATCTATGAAAAGAGAGCTTTTAACTCAGTTGCATCATCTGCTTTCATTTTACCAGCCAGTACAAGGCTTAATTGTTTTCTTCTCAAAGCAGCATCATATCTTTTTTTCTCTTCTTCTGTTTCAGGATGAATCGGACCAATCTTAGTTGGCCTTCCAGAACTATCAACTGCTACAAAGGTATATATAGCCTCATTAGCTTTAATTTTTTTACCACAATCATCATCAACCCAAACATCAATAAAGACTTCCATAGAAGTTGTAAAAGCTCTAGAAACTTTTGCTTCGATTGTAACAGTAGTTCCAATTGGTATAGCTTTCCCAAAAGACACATTATTAACAGACGATGTTACAACAATTTGTTCAGCATGACGCCTTGCAGAAATACTTGCAGCTCTGTCCATCCTGGCTAATAGCTCTCCACCAAATAAATTATTTAATGCATTTGTCTCTCCTGGAAAAACGGAATCAGTAAGTATTGTTAGTGAATCTTTGGGTGTTTTGATAACTTCTATATTTAGTTTTTTATCAAAAGCCAAGCATTAATATCTTGAGAAAGTCTAATTTCAGCTAATACCACCCTGGCTTCTTCAACTGTATCGTAGCTATTATATGCAACTTGTAGCAAACCGAATTTATTTACACCTACTTTTCTAGCCTCAATAAATCCTTTACTTTTTAAATCGGCAATCATTTTTAATGAATTTTCTTCGAGCATAAACGAACCCGCAATTATATGAAAGTCACCGTATTGCTTTTTGATTGGAAGCTTTACTGTTGGCAAAGCTGAGTTTATATTAAATGTGGCTTTTTGTATTTTTTTCTCAATTTCTAAATTAGCTTGAGCATAAGATGCTTCATTAAATTTGTTTACACTATCAAAATAACTCTTGGTGAAAATTCCAGCCAAAGATAAAAACACAATTAGAATCGCAGCATATTTTAAGTATGAACTACTTATACTATTTGTACTTCTTTTTATTTCGTTTGAGTCAACAGAATTTAATCCGTAAGAACTTTTCAAAAAGATTGAATTTTGACTAGGGGTAAAAATATATTTATCATTCTCTAATGAAATAGAGCCAATATTTTTTATTTCAATATAACCTTGTTTACTTATTTTCTTATGAGATTTAACAACCCAGTTATTTAATTTATCATTCGCCATTTCGTAGCTAATATTTTCATTGGATGAAATCTCATTGATTAACAGACCGTCACTTTTAATCAAACTTTTGTTAAAAGTTATTTCTTTATTTGGAGGATAAATTCTTGACCCATCATGACTAATCTTTGCAGAAATATTTCTTGCCACAAATGCTCCGAAATTTGGAACGATTACACAATCGTGTTCTTGTAACAAATGAAATATATGATAACTAATTTTCATGGTGATGGCTATAAGAAACTAAGATATAAAATTTCAAGAAATATTCATTTCAATAACCTAATTTTTTGCGAACTCTTGTAAGAACCTCATCAGCTGTAAGTTTTGCTTTTGTAGCACCATGGATTAGAATTTCATTTACTTCACTGGGGTTGGAAATATAATGGTTGTATTTTTGTCTTTCTTCAGAATAATTGTTTAGTATAAGTTCAAGTAAATCTTTTTTCCCGTGTCCATATCCATAACCTCCGTTTTCATAATTTTTCTTCATCGTGTTGATTTGATCGACATTTCCAATAAGGCTATATATTTTAAAAAGATTACAATTTTTCCAATCTTTAGGTTCTTCAAGTGCGGTTGAGTCTGTTTTAATGGATTGTATCTGCTTCTTTAATTCTTTTTCTGACGCAAAGATGTCAATGACATTATTTTTACTCTTACTCATTTTCTCTCCATCAGTTCCTGGAATTAGTTTAGCCTCTTCTTGTAAATGTTCTTGAGGTAGAACAAAAGTTTCACCATATACATTATGAAACCTACTAGCAACATTTCGGGTGATTTCTAAATGTTGAAGCTGGTCTTTTCCAACAGGTACAACCTGAGCATCATATAGCAAGATATCTGCAGCCATAAGCATTGGGTAGTTAAAAAGTCCAGCATTTACATCATCTAGTCTGTCTTTTTTATCCTTAAAGCTATGTGCCAGTGTTAGACGATTATAAGGGAAGAAACAACTTAGATACCAAGTAAGTTCGGTCACTTGCGGTACATCACTCTGTCTATAGAATACAGTTTTTGATGGGTCTAGTCCACAGGCCAACCAAGCAGAGGCAGTATGTAAAGTGTTTTCTTGTAATAATCTAGAATTTTTTATTTGAGTCAATGAATGAAAATCAGCAATAAATAAGTATGTTTCGACATCATCATTTTTTGAAAAATTAATTGCTGGAATTATAGCTCCTAGAATATTTCCTAAGTGTGGTACACCAGTACTTTGAACTCCGGTTAAAACTCTTTTTAATTTTTTACCCATAAAACAAAGTTAAAGTTTTTATTAAAATAAATTAACTAGTTTTGAAACTTGTGAAAGTAGCTAAGTACATTTTCTGGACATTTTATAATATATGGTTTTACATATTAGTATTTGTATGTACTGTCATAGTCATTTTTCCTGCATTTATTTTTATTCTTATAAATAAAAATTGGTACAGTAAATTTTATGTGATGGGAGTTTTATGGTCTGATTTAATTTTATTTTTTATGGGGATGATTCCATCTAAAGATAGAAGCTTAAATATTAAACCTGATACTCCATATATATTTGTTGCCAACCACGTTTCAATGATTGATGTAATGTTGTTAGTTTCAACAGTAAGAAAAAACCCGTTGGTTTTTATTGGTAAAAAAGAATTGGAAAAAATTCCTATTTACGGATCTATTTATAAAAGAACAATGATTTTAGTAGACAGGTCCAGCAATCAGAGTAAGAAAGAGGTTTTTAAGCAAACCAAGAAAAAATTAAACTCTGGAATTAGTATAGCAATTTTTCCTGAAGGAACAGTTCCTGAATTAGACGTCGAATTAGCACCATTTAAGCACGGCGCTTTCACCATGGCAATTGAACACCAGGTTCCGATAGTGCCAATGACTTTTTTGGATAACAAAAAACGCTTTCCATGGAGTTTTGGTGGACTAGTAGGAGGATCTAAAGGCTCGCCTGGAAGGCTTCGAGTAAAAATTCATGATCCAATTGATACCAAAGGTATGATCAAAGAAGATAGAATAAAACTAAGTGATGACGTAAGAAAATTAATGCTAGACGATTTAAGAAATTTTTAAATAATTTCTTTAAGCTTAGTTTCAAGTGTTTCCGTTAAATCTGGGTTGTCTTTTAGTAAACTTTTAACAGCGTCTCTTCCTTGCCCCAGTTTTGTACCATCATAGCTAAACCAAGAACCACTTTTATTAATTATTTCTGCCTCAACAGCTAAGTCAATTATTTCACCTACTTTAGAAATACCCTCTCCGTACATGATGTCAAACTCAGCTAATTTAAAAGGAGGAGCAACTTTATTTTTTACAATTTTAACTCTGGTTTTATTTCCCATCACAACCCCATCACTACTTTTTATCTGAGTTGATCTTCTAATATCTAATCTGATTGAGGCATAAAATTTAAGAGCATTACCACCAGTTGTTGTCTCAGGATTACCAAACATTATTCCTATTTTCTCTCTTAATTGATTTATGAAAATCACTGTACAATTAGTTTTACTTATTGAGCTAGTAAGTTTTCTTAACGCCTGCGACATAAGTCTCGCATGTAGACCCATTTTTGAATCACCCATTTCTCCTTCAATTTCACTTTTAGGAGTTAGAGCTGCAACAGAATCAATTATTACCATATCGATAGCTCCTGATCTAATTAAATTATCAGTAATTTCTAAAGCTTGCTCTCCATGATCTGGTTGAGAGATAATTAGATTTTCAATGTCAATACCTAAATTTTCAGCATAAAACCTATCGAATGCATGTTCTGCATCAATAAAAGCTGCTATACCTCCTTTTTTTTGACATTCAGCAATAGCATGTAATGTTAACGTAGTTTTTCCGGATGATTCTGGGCCATAAATTTCGACTACCCTCCCTTTTGGGTATCCACCAACTCCAAGAGCAATATCTAAACCAAGTGAACCTGACGAAATTGCTTCTACATTTTCATCTGGCGAATCACCCATTTTCATAACTGTTCCTTTTCCGTATGTCTTGTCTAACTTGTCAAGAGTTAATTTTAATGCTTTTAACTTATCTGCTTTATCGTTGGCCATAACTAATTTTTTATCATTACTAATTTAGGATATCTTTTCACACAATACAATATAGTTGTAGACGATTTTTATCTTTTTTATCTACTTTTGTTACTAAATTAAATAGGTATAGCATGCAACTGTACAATAAATTAAGTTCTGAGGAGCGGTCTAAGATTTTAGATACTTTGAATCAAAAAAGAATCACCCTCTCATTTTATCAATACGCAAAGATTGATTACCCTAAAAAATTTAGAGACGATTTATTTGTTTTTTGGAACAACCTAAATGTATTGGGAAGAATTTATATTGCAAAAGAAGGGATCAATGCACAATTGTCTCTTCCTGAAGAACATTTAAAAATCTTTACAGAGCACTTAAAATCTATTTCTTTTCTTAGTCAAGTCAGACTGAATATTGCACTAAAACACGAAATAAAATCTTTTCTAAAGCTAAAAATTAAGGTAAGAGATAAAATAGTTGCCGATGGATTAAATGATGAAACTTTTGATGTTACAAAAAAAGGAATTCATGTAAATGCTGAGGAATTCAATAAACTGATGCAAGAGAAAGACACTATAATTCTTGACATGAGAAATCACTATGAAAGTGAGATAGGACATTTTAAAAATGCGATTTGTCCTGATGTTGATACGTTTAGAGATTCTTTAGAAATAATCGAAGATAATCTTAAAGATCATAAAGAAGATAAAAAGCTGTTAATGTATTGTACGGGAGGTATTCGATGTGAAAAAGCAAGCGCTTATTTTAAACACAAAGGTTTTAAAAATGTATATCAATTAGATGGAGGAATTATCGAATATGTTAAACAGGTAGAAAACAAAAAATTAGAAAACAATTTTATAGGAAAAAATTTCGTTTTTGATAATAGACGTGTTGAAAAGGTAAGTGATGAAGTTATTGCAAAATGTCATCAATGTGGAACACCTTTTGACATACATACTAACTGTGCGAATGATGATTGTCACTTATTATTTATTCAATGTGACGCTTGTAAATCAAAAATGAAAAATTGTTGTTCTTACGATTGTTTAGAAATTAATGAAATGCCATATGTGGTTCAAAAAAAGTTAAGAAAAGGACAAAAGAGTAGAAATGATATTTTTAAAAAGGGGAGAACAAGTAATATAACGACGTTTGATAATTAATGGGGTGTAATAGCTGTAATAAAGGAAGTGACGGACTACCAAGGGGATGTAATAACAATGGTAATTGTGCAAGTGGAAGCTGTGGAACATTTACTGTCTTTGACTGGCTTGCTGATATTTCTGTTTCTTCTGATCCATTTAAAATTGTAGAGGTTAGATTTAAGAATGGAAGAAAAGAATATTTTAGAAATAATGATTTAGAAGTATCTAAAGGAAACCCAATTATAACTGAGTCAGAAAAAGGATTTGATATTGGGGAAATTACCTTGACAGGAGAACTTGTTAAGAATCAAATGAAAAAGAAGGGAATTAACATGGAAGATGAGCTAATGTCATTATTACGTTACCCAAATGAGAAAGAAATAAATAAGTGGCAAACGTTAATTAAAAAAGAATCTGAGGTTCAAATTAAGGCGAGACAAATTGCCATCGAATTGGGTTTAAAAATGAAAATTTCTGATGTTGAATTTCAAGCCGACGGATCAAAAGTGATTTTTTATTACACTGCTGAAGGAAGAGTAGATTTTAGAGAGCTAATCAAAAGATATGCAAGAGAATTTAAAACAAGAATTGAAATGAAACAAGTTGGACTGCGGGAAGAAGCATCAAGACTTGGAGGTATAGGTTCGTGTGGAAGAGAGTTGTGTTGTTCAACATGGTTGAATGATCTTAGAAAGGTAAACACTTCGTCTGCGAGGTATCAAAAACTATCCATTAATCCTCAAAAATTGGCAGGGCAGTGTGGTAAATTGAAATGTTGTCTAAACTATGAATTAGATACATACTTAGATGCATTAAAGGATTTTCCGAAAAAAGATTTTAAAATAAAAACAAAAAAAGGAATAGCCATACTTCAAAAAACGGATATTTTTAAAAAGCGTGTTTGGTATGCTTACAAAGATAATTTTATGGAATGGTTTGAATTTGATTTAAAAGCATTGAATAAGATGATTGACATTAATAAATCTGACAAAGAAGTGTCATCTTTGGAGGATTTCACACTCATAAACTCAGAAGAGAACACTAAGACATCTGAGGATAGTATAACAAGATTCGATCGAAAAAAAAGAAAAAAATATGCAAAATAAATTAGCTGTAATTTTTTCAATTTTTTTGATGTCTTGTAATCCGGACATTCAATATATTGACTACAACTCGATTGATGGGCTATGGCACAAGGATTCTGTTCAAAATTTTAATTTTGAGGTGAGTACAACCGAAAAAACCACATATAATTCTTTCGTTAATTTAAGAATCAATGAGGACTATATTTT
>TARA_Y200000002_G_scaffold82399_1_pt1 | contig 11381 bp, 7 predicted proteins | sample TARA_Y200000002 | Tara Oceans TARA_Y200000002 (sample SAMEA2619388) | marine metagenome | biome: marine biome (ENVO:00000447); feature: surface water layer (ENVO:00002042); material: "saline water (ENVO:00002010), including plankton (ENVO:xxxxxxxx)" | depth 5 m | reverse complement strand
AAGTATTTTATAAGCGCTTTATTCTTAGGAAGTCCTCGATAAGCTCTGAGTAATTTGAAACCACCTTCCTTATCATCACCTTCATTGATGAGCTTTTTAGCATCAGCTAAAACGGTATTAACGAATTTCTTTTGAGCATCTACTAGTGAGCTGATTTTATGTTTCAATTCACCAAATTCGTGTTTATCACCTGTGGGTGTAGGACCAGAAATAATTAATGGTGTACGTGCATCATCAATTAGTACTGAATCCACCTCATCAACAATAGCATAATTATGAGGTCTTTGAACTAAATCTTGAGGCCTTCTTGCCATATTATCTCTTAAGTAATCAAAGCCAAACTCATTGTTTGTTCCATAAGTGATATCAGCGAGATATGCTTTTCTTCTTTCTTCAGAGTTAGGTTGATGTCTATCAATACAGTCTATTGTTAAACCGTGAAATTGATAAATAGGTCCCATCCATTCGCAGTCTCTTTTAGCCAAGTAATCGTTTACTGTTACTAGGTGAACACCTTTTCCTGCTAGGGCATTTAAATAAACGGGTAGGGTAGCAGAAAGTGTTTTACCTTCACCTGTTTGCATTTCTGCAATTCTACCAGAGTGTAATACATATCCACCAATTAATTGAACGTCATAATGAACCATATTCCATTCAATTTCATTTCCTGCAGCTATCCATTTGTTGTGAAAAGTGGCTTGTTCACCATTAATTTCCACATTACTATATTCTGCCGACAAGTCTTTATCAAAGTCATTGGCAGTAACTATAATGTTTCCTTGTGAAAAGCGTGCAGCTGTTTCTTTGACTACTGCAAAGGCTTCAGGCAAAATATCTTCAAGTTTTTCTTCTGTTGTACTAACTATTTCTTTTTGTAGCTTGTCTATTTGGCTATATATATCTTCTTTTTCTTGAAGTTCTATATCAGAATTTTCAGCTTTTTCTGTAAGTGATTTTATATCATCTTCTAGCTCTTGAGTTGCTTCCTTTATTTGTTTTTTGAACAACTCCGTTTTTTGCCTTAGTTCGTCATTAGAAAGTGCTTGAATAGATGGATAAACAGCTTTTATTTTATGAATGATAGGATTAATTTCTTTTAAATCCTTATCGTATTTGTTGCCAAAAAGCTTAGTTGTAAAATCGAATAGTCCCATCGCCTAAAATTATGCTGTTAAATTATGGATTAGCAAATTTACTTTTTTAAGAGATATACATGGCTTTTTGTATAAAAAAAAGCTGCGAAACTGCAGCTTAATGTTTTAATATTCATCTTCATTGAAGAAGAAGTCGTCTTTATCTGGATAATCAGGCCAAATATCTTCAATAGAATCAAACATTTCGCCATCATCTTCTAATTCTTGAAGATTTTCTACTACTTCCATAGGGGCTCCAGAGCGAATGGCAAAATCGATAAGTTCATCTTTGTTTGCAGGCCAAGGCGCGTCTTCTAGTTTTGATGCTAATTCTAATGTCCAATACATAACCTTAAATATTTTTTGCAAAAGTAATTTTTTTAGTCAAATAGACAATACTTTTTTTACATTCTAGGTGTCCAAGGTATTTCTTTAGCGTTTAACTTTTTGGTTAAAAAACGGCATAAAACGAATAAATAGTCAGAAAGTCGGTTTAAATATTTAAGGATTAAATCAAATTGTAATGTAGTTTCTGGCAAGTCAATAACTAAGCGTTCTGCTCTACGACAAATACATCTTGCTATATGACAATATGATACAGTGGTATGCCCGCCTGGTAGAATAAAAGATTTCATTTCAGTTAATTCTTCATTCATTTTATCGATTTCTTTTTCTAGTAATTGAATATCCTTTTCGTCAATTAATGGTAGTTTCATTTTATTTGATGCACCATCATTTGCTAGTAATGCACCTATAGTAAATAATCGGTCTTGTGTTTCGACTAGCATATCAAAGGATTGTTGGTCTATGTCTTGATCTCTAACTAAACCAATGTATGAGTTGAGTTCGTCAATAGTACCATATGCTTCAATTCTAGAGTTGTTTTTTGGTACTCGTTTTCCGCCAATAAGTTGGGTAGTTCCTTTATCTCCTTTTTTAGTATAAATCTTCATATCTTTAATTTATTGCTTGGGGGATTTATTTACCTTATCGCTTTCTATTTCACCGTCTTTAAGTCTAATTATTCGATGGGCATATTGTGCAATATCTTCCTCATGTGTTACAATAATAATGGTGTTTCCATTTTTATGAATATTTTGAAAAAGAGCCATTATTTCTTCAGAAGTAGCGCTATCTAAATTTCCAGTAGGTTCATCAGCTAAAATAATAGAAGGGTTATTGACTAAGGCTCTTGCAACTGCTACGCGTTGTCTTTGTCCTCCAGAAAGTTCATTTGGTCTGTGATTAACTCTGTCCGATAGATTAACTTTTTCTAATGCCACTAACGCTTTTTGCCGTCTTTCTTTTTTGTCAAAACCAGAATATATTAGTGGAAGCATTACATTTTCTAAAGCCGTAGATTTAGGTAGTAAATTGAAACTTTGAAATACAAATCCTATTTCTTTATTTCTAATTTCAGCTAAACTGTTGTCATTTAATAAGCTGACATTTTTGTCTGCCAAATGATATTTTCCGTTAGTTGGTGTATCTAAACACCCAAGTATATTCATTAACGTAGATTTACCAGAACCAGACTGTCCCATCAGAGCTACAAATTCATTTTTTTTAATAGAAATATCAATCTTTTTTAAAGCTTTGATGGTTTCATTTCCTACATGAAAATGCCTTGCAATATTTTCAATTTCAATAACTGCCATATTTGGTGTAAAGTTAATTAAAAACGAATGATAAAATTTTCTTTTACTTGCTCTTTTCTAAAAAACACAAGTCCAATGAAAAATAGGTCAATACTTATAGTGACTTCTTTTTGAGTTATTATCTTTCTCCAAACTTCCTCCATTTCCTTGCGTTGATGGATGTTATTAATGGCTACAATGCTATTGTTGTGAAAATATTTAAGATGATTCATTAATTCACTTAGTGTCAAGCTTTGGTTATTTTTTATATTGTAAAATGCAAAGTCAAAACTTTCCATCTGTATTTTTTTTTGAGTTTTAACTTCAGAAATTTCATTTGTTTTTAAATTATAAAAGAACAAATTGGTTTTGAGCTGAATATTACTCAGAAATATTCCATTTAAAGTTTCAATACCTCCTATTTCTAAAATATTTTCTGACTTATAATGAGTTATTAATCTGTAGATTAATGTGAGGCACTTCAAATTAATTGTGTTGTCATTTAAATTTCGAATTTTTGCATATTCTTGTTTATAGCTTTTATCATTTATAACATTGGTGACTAAGTCGTAAACAAATGGAGAATGAACGCCATGCTCTGTTTTGCTAACAAAAAGATACTTTAGGTATTTTATAAGGAATAGTAATTTGCTCATTTAGCAAATTTAGCAATCTATCTTAACAGAGTAATTGAACCTTTTTTATGAATTTTTTTACCTGTCATGTTTGATTCTACAGTAAGTACATAAATGTAAACTCCTGATGGTACTTGAGTTCCATTTTTATATGAACCATCCCAAGAGATACTTTCATCATTGCTATAGAATAAAGATTCGCCAAAACGACTGAACACTTCAAATTCATATTTCACGCCCTCTATAGAAAAGATAGATACATCGAATGTATTGTGTAAATTATCGTCATTGGCAGGGGTAAATGAATTAGGTACGTATACCTCAAACATTTCTTTAAAATGCGCTTGAATATTATCAGAAGATTCGACAGTGAAATTCACATTACTATTATCTTCGCTAGGGTTAAGTATGTTAGTTTGCTTGTCCCAGTGAGAAAACCTCCAGCCATTGGTAGGAATTGCTTCTAGGCTAACTGATTCATTAAAGGGATAAGTTGCTGTCACAATGGTATCTCCAATTAAAATATTATTAGCTCTTATTTGTCCACTTCCTTTAGGAGTGACTTCATATGACACGTCATAAAAGATATTTGCATCGTAATAAATCGTTATGGTGTCAGACTTATCTACATTGAATGAAAATACAGGAGAAATAGATTCTCCAGCAAAATAACCATTGCTAGAGGTCATGTAAGAAAAGTCCCAAGCTATATTGGACTTGGCATCTAGGCTAATGTTGGTGCCATAAAATTCTGTAGTAGTATAGGGGAATGATGATATTACATTACCGTTAATTTCGACATCTACTTCTGCATATGATGGTTCTAATATGTAAGTTAAATCAAAATCTTGTTGGTTTAAATGTAAAACGATAGTATCAGAGCTGTTAGCTACTATACTTACGTTTTCATCTGTAGTTGTTGGCGAAAATGAATGGTTTGTACTACTCCAATATGCCATTTGACATCCTAAGTTTGGCTGTGCATTTAACACAATATTGCTGTTGTCAATATATGCTTGCGTGTGTGGAAATGCAGTAATAGAATTTCCGTCTATAGACATGCTGCCTGAACCCATAGGTTCAACTAAAAATGTTATATCGTTAGCATTAAAATAAAATACGATAGTTACATCACCCAATAGTTCTAATGAGAAATCCGTATCGGTTTCATTATAGTTGTAATTATCATTACTAATAATCTCATAATAAGAGAAATTGCCACTAGTAACACTAAAATCAATATCAATTCCACCAAAAAATTCTCCGTTGAATGGTGTGTTTGATTCATTAATATCAAAAAAGTTGTTAAAGTCAACTTCACCATCACCATTAATAACCACATTTACATTGAATGGTCCCTCAACATCATAACAATCAACAATTGCTGAGTTTAAGAAGCTACAGCGATCGTTCATGAATTCTTTCATATCATTGACATTATCCATCCATTCGTTATAGGTGCCTCCCCAAGTGTCAATTTGGTCTTGCATTTCTGGCTCTATAATGCCTATTAGACTATCAAGATGAGCAATCATAAATTCGCATGACAAATAAGAATTTGAAAGATTTGACCATCTGTTTATATAGTCGTTAAAAAATTCTTCGTTTTCAATCAAAGCATTCCATATAGGTATATGACCTTGACCACCAATATTACCTAATGATTCAGGATCGCAGGGGTCGGCATCGGGGCCATCATTTGGTATACCTGTGTAATTGGCACCGTGGTCAAAAGTATTGTCCATATCCCATAGAGAGTATCGCCATTTTTTTTTGTCACCATCTTCATTAAGTCCTTTCCACCAAGAAGTGTTCCAATTTAGCCAATCTGCATTTACGGTGTAAGAATTTAGAATAAAGTAATCAATTAAACTTCCAACATTATAACGATCTTTAGCGTATTCGTAATTGGCCTGAATGCTCATGTCGTTGCCGGTTATGTAGTTTCTTATATCATCCCAGCTATTCTCAACATCGTTAGGGTTTTGCCCGTCAGTTAATACATCTACCCATGTTCCGCCCCAAGTTTTTAGATACGCCACAGAATCTTGATCATAATGTATATCGGTATAGTCTAAATCATCAACTTTTTCTCGAAGTTCGTAAACGCCCCAATATTCGCCATTTAGATACATGACGCACGATTCATGTGAACGTTCATCAAGTCTCAACTTAGCAACTTGTGATAGAGACTGAACATAAGCATCTCTAATATGTGCCCCTGAGCTTCCGTAAGAAAATGGATAGTTGTCGTTAGCAGCACATTTTACGATAAATCTTTGGAATCTATCTCTATCATTATCATTAAAAACTTCACCTTTAATTGCATAGTTATAACCAAATTGATCTCTAGTTATATAGTCAAATCCCCTTTGTTGGTAGGCCCAAGAATCATTTCCATGTTCGTTGAACTCTCCTCTAGCCTTATCAAATAAACTTCCGTCAGGGTTATATATTTCAAATGTTCCAAAAGGTTCCACTTGATTCCCTCCAGCAATTAGCTCATATAGTTCAGGGTTGTTTGGGTTATCTGACTCTCTCCCTGAAACAGAAAGAATTTTAATGGTATGTGAAACTCCGATGAAATAGGTGCCAAATTCCATGAAACTAGCTAAAATCTCAGGGTTGTTGCTGTATGTGACAGCTTTTAAAACCGTTGTGTTATTCAGGGCTATTGGGCCTGTGTATTGAATGTCTGTATTGTCTGGCACACTTCCATCAATCGTGTAAAAAATGGTTTCGCCAGCTTGCGCTGTGATAGTTACATTGATAGGTCCTGCATGAACACCAGCAACAGGTGTAAATGATGGTGTTGATGAGTAATCAATATATCCTCCGGTATTGGTAGCTCCAGGAGTAGGAGTAGTAAAAACCCCTTTAGTGTTATCGGTGTAATTTAATCTTCCTCTTGATGAATTAGTTAAGCAAGGTTTGACAAATACAGAATCAATAACAGTTATTCCATTAGGTTCGGTTAAAATAATCCATTCATTTCCTTTTGTTTGATGAAGTTTGAAGCTAGTGTGAATATTACCTCCATTTATCTCATCTCTACCTGAACAAAAAACAACTAAGTGTTCATTGGGGTTGATATTAACATCTGAAGTGAATTGCCATTTAGTAAGATTATCATTTTTGTCGCTAAGATAGTAGCCGTTAAGGTTCACTGCTGTTGCTGAGAAATTATATAGTTCAAACCAATCTTCATTTTGACCATAATTATCATTAAAGTCATTATAATTTGCAGCTGAGTACTCATTTATAACAATTTGACTGTATGAGATAAAGCTAGAAAAAATAAAAATTACAAAAATTTGCCTCATGATAACTTGGAGTTAATAATTTTTTTACAAATATAAGCTAATATATATCAACAAAAAAGTATCAATAGTCAATTCATTAGATATTCAATAACGAAAATCTGAGATAACGTTTAATTTTTGGTGTTAATCATTGATACACTTCTAGTGATAAATTCAGTCAGATTTTTGCCTTTAAGTAGACCTTGAGACAATAATGCTAAATCAAGAACTTGATTGATAAGTTCTGATTGAATATTTTCATCACTTTCGTTTAATAGTTGACTTGTGATTGGGTGGTTTGAATTTACTGCCAAATTGTAGCTTTCAGGAAGTTCTCCAAAAACATTCATTCCACCTGAGAGTTGTTGTTGCTCTTTCATTCTTCGCATAAACTCACTTTGTGTAATGATGAATGGAGAGTCTGAAGTCGATAAACTTTCAATTTGAACATTAAATTTCTTGTCATCAATTTTCTTAACGATTATTTCTTTGAGAGTTTTTTCCTCTTCTTCACTCAATAAAGAAGGTGTCTTGTCTTCTTTTTCAATAAGCTTGTCTATAGTATCGGCATCAACTCTTGCAAATTGCACATTGCTGTTCTCAGACTCTAATTTTGAAATCAAATGGCTTACTAAAGGGCCTTCTAGCTCAATCACTTCATAATTCTTTTCTGTGGCACTATTAATAAAACTGTCTTGCTCTTCTTTATTGTGAGTATAAAGTATAATAGTTTTACCATCTTTGTTGCTTTGATTGTCCTTAACTCGCTCAATTAATTCGTTGAAAGTAGAGTACTTATTGTCCGTATTCTTATACAGACAAAAATCTTTTGCTTTTTCAAAAAACTTATCCTCAGTAAGCATTCCATACTCAATGAAAACTTTGATTTCATCCCATTTACTTTCAAAATCTTCTCTGTCGTTTTTGAACATGCTACTAAGCTTATCACCAACTTTCTTGGTAATGTATTTTGATATTTTTTTGACATTACCATCGGCTTGAAGGTAGGATCGAGATACATTTAACGGTATGTCAGGAGAGTCTATTACACCATGTAAAAGTGTCAAAAACTCTGGAACTATATTTTCTACATTATCAGTGATAAATACCTGATTGCTGTAAAGGTTTATCTTGTTTTTCTGTACCTCTAAGTTGTTCTTTAATTTTGGGAAGTAAAGAATTCCAGTCAAATTAAATGGATAGTCAACATTAAGGTGAATGTTAAAGATAGGGTCATTAAATTCTGTTGGATATAATTCTTTATAGAAATTGGAATAATCTTCTTCGTTTAAATCTTGTGGAGTTTTTGTCCATGTAGGTGTAGTATTGTTGATAATATTGTCAACTTTTTTCTCAATTTGTTTTACCTCACCTTTATCGTCTTTTTCTGAAGAGGGATCATCAACAAAAATGGTTTTTGTTCCAAATTTCACTTCAACTGGTAGAAACTTGCAGTATCGGTTTAGAATTTCACTGACTCTTCCTTCCTCAAGAAACTCTTTAGAGTCTTCATCGATGTGAAGAATTATATCTGTTCCTTTAGTTTTTTTACTTGTTTCTTCAATTGTGTAATTAGGCGAGCCATCACAAGTCCATTTTACGGCAGTGCTATTCGCTTTTTGACTTTTAGTAATAATTTCTACTTCTTTAGAAACCATAAATGAAGAGTAAAAGCCTAATCCAAAATGTCCAATGATTGAGTTTTTAGCATCAACATCTTTGTATTTGTTTACGAATTCTTCAGCACCAGAAAAAGCTATTTGGTTAATGTACTTATCAACTTCTTCCTCTGTCATTCCTATACCATTATCTCTGATGGTTAAAGTTTCTTTCTTTTTATCAATAATTACTTCAACTCTTAATTTATTGATATCAGTTTTTAATTCACCTATAGATTTTAGTGTTTTAACTTTTTGGGTAGCATCAACAGCATTGGAGACCAACTCTCTTAGAAAGATTTCATGGTCTGAGTATAAGAACTGCTTGATAATTGGAAAAATATTTTCCGTCTGAACATTTATATTTCCTTTTCTTGCCATTAGTATATTTTTTTTGAATTATTATAACAAAAATTATGCCATTCTATGACTCACTGACAAATTTAGCTTAAAGTCATTTTAAAAAAAAGCATTTCATGAAAAATTGACAGGTATTTTAACTAAAAATTTAATGTAAAACAAATTATTTGTATATTATGGCATACTAGATAAAAAAAAACAAATATATTTACAGCAAATTTTAATATTATGAAGACCTTAATTCAAGTTTCATCACTTTTTCTAGTTTTTTTTATTTCATCTTGTGATATTAGAGAAGATTATCAACTACCGAGTTGGGATGTAGAGGCATCTGCTCCAATCGCCACAAGCAGTGTAAGTTTCGAAGATTTGTTAGGAGATACAACATTATCAATTGATACACTTGGTGACAAAAGTTTAGTTTTTGTATACCAAAAAGACTTGGTTGATTATAATTTCGATGATATAGTTGAATTAAATTCTATCTCAATAAGTAGATCCGAAACAATAGGAGATGTTGATATTGATGATGTTTCGTTTTCTGATGCTACAAATTTTGGTGAAATAGTATCACAATTTGGAATTAATGATGGAGAATCAATTCCTATAAGTTCAACAATCTACCCCTTTGAAGTCGAGAGCAACGATGTTTTAAACAAAACTATCACTTACGACGCCACAGATGATTTTCAAGAAATTAAATTTGCAAATGGGACATTGAAACTAACTTTTACTAATGGTTTTGATGTTGATTTAAGTAACATTATCATAGATATATATTCGGTAGATAATGGTCAAAATTTTCCTTTGAACACATTTAACATCGCTAACCTTAATGCTGAAACTACTTATTCAGAAGATGTCAATTTATCAGGTAAATTGATGACAGGAAACATTGAGGTTTCTATTTCAAATGTTGATATTCCAGCTCAAACAAATGCCTTTATTGTTAATTACTTTGATGAGTTGGTTGCTCAGGTCGATATTATGGATATTCAATTAGATGAAGCTATTGTTATTTTGCCTAATCAAGAGTTGATAAATGAAGACACCTCCTTTGTATTTAATGCAGGTGGGGCATTATTAGATAGAGTAAAAATGAGTAGTGGAGATATAAAAATGGATATTTCTAGTTCTCTTAATACTGTTTTGAAATTTGAATATAAAATACCAAAAGCTACTCTTGATGGGGAGCCATTTTCTGTATATAGAGAAATTCAAGCTGGGGGCACTTTAAATGAAACTATTTCTCTAGCTAACTATGAGTTTGACCTAACTGGACAAGATGGTAATCAAATTAATACCATATTAGTTGAGTCTTACGCTAGAATAGATTCTACTGGCGAATACGTATCAATATCCGTAGAAGATGGTGTTGAAAGCACAATATCTATTGAGAATATATCACCTTCAGCTGCTTGGGGTTATTTAGGACAGGATACTATCTCAGAAAGTCGAGAAACCTCTTTCCTAGATTTAAGTGCATTGAAAGGAGATATTGACTTCGAATTTGTTGAGGTTAAAATGGTGACGGAAAATAACTTAGGTGTTGCTGCAGATTTGCACATTTTGAATATTGAAAGTTCGAGTGCTGAATCATCTATTCAATTAGAAAGTCCTTTGCTAGCTTCTCCTTTTACTATTGAGCCTGCCGTAGAAAGTATGGACCCTCAAAACCCTGTTACTCCTGTAAAAACTGAAATTATTTTTGATGAATCCAATTCAAATATTGACAAGATTGTTGAAAGTAAACCAGATAAAATAGCTTTTGATTTTGAGATGGTTGTGAATGGAGATAATAATCAAAACGATGGCTTTGTATATCTTGATTATGGCGTGAGTTCAGAATTGCAAATTGAAATTCCAGTTTCAATGAAAGCTTCTAATATGGTTATGAAAGATACAGTTGACGTTAGTTTGTCGGTTCCAAGTGTCATATTAGACGGCTCATTTACCATTGTCGTCAATAACGGATTTCCTTTTGACGCTGAAATAAAGATGGAATTAATGAATAATGCAGGCAGAGTTCTTCAGACATTAGAAAGTGAAAATTTTGTTAGAGCTAGTGAGGTTGATATTGAAGGCGTTACTGTTACGCCAACAGAAAGCATCCTTAATTTTCCTTTTGATGATTTGAGTTTGATATTAGATCGAACTAAAAAAATAGGTGTTGAAATAACATTAAATACACAACCTTTCGATCAATTTGTAAAGCTGTACAGCGATTACTCTATTGATATGACTGTGATAGCTAATTTTGAAAAATTAATAAGTCAAACAATTGCGGAATAATTATCTAATATTAATTGACATTTAATAACTAAACAATGAGAAATTTAACCTTTACAATCTGTTTGTTTTTACTCCCCTTTCTTTTGAAAGCACAAGAAAAGTTCACTATTGATTTAAGTTCTGATATTGGATTATACAATTCATCTTTAGATGCTCAGACTCTTTTAAATTCTTTAGGATATATTGATGAAGATCAAAAACAAGCCATTCTTAAGAACATGGATGACGAAAACTTTTATTATGTTGACATCAACAATGTTATTAAATTTACAAATAGAAAAGGCATTAGTCTAGCATTTGGAAATCATGTTACTTCTTACGGAATTTTCGATGGAGAATTGGTGCGTTTAGGTTTGTATGGTAA
>TARA_Y200000002_G_scaffold261003_1_pt1 | contig 11389 bp, 4 predicted proteins | sample TARA_Y200000002 | Tara Oceans TARA_Y200000002 (sample SAMEA2619388) | marine metagenome | biome: marine biome (ENVO:00000447); feature: surface water layer (ENVO:00002042); material: "saline water (ENVO:00002010), including plankton (ENVO:xxxxxxxx)" | depth 5 m | reverse complement strand
CTCAAGTAAATACAAACAAAGCTGAAAATGTAAAGGAAAAGCAAAAATCTCCTTCTATGGACTCAAGAGGAAATAAAGGAAATATTGAAGCAAAAGAAGAAAGATCTGAAAGATCTAAAGAATTTGATTCTCAGTATTGTAAAGGATGGGTAGATGGATATATGAAAGCTTATTCTAAAATAAGTAAAGAAAGACTTGAATTATCAGATATTCCTAAGTGTGAAATGACTGGAAAATGTGAAGGATATGAGTGTGGTTACAAAGCTGGAATGATGAAAGCTGAGTTAAAAACCAAAAGATAATTTTTAGATTTTAATTAATAACAAATTAAGCCCTCTTAGAGGGCTTTTTTTTGTTTTGTAAAAACTAATTTATCTTACAATTGATACTGTACCTGTCTGTCTAACAGATCCATTAATATCAAATATTCTGTAAACATAAGTCGCATTTGGTAAATCAATATTTAAAAATTTTCCGTCCCATGCCATTTCATTTAAGTTGCTCTTATATACCATCTGACCCCATCTATTAAATATTTCAATTTCTAAGTTTATAAGATCTAGTCCAAATGCAGTTAAAAAGTCATTTAGTCCGTCATTGTCTGGAGAAAATACATTAGGGATATAAATTTTATAACAATTTGTAATTTCATTATTAATTACATCTAAATTAAAACTACAGGTTTCTTCATTTCCTAAAGTATCAATAACTAAAAAAGTTATAGCTTGATTTCCAATTACATTTAAAACACTATCTATTGGAGGGAATTGTTGTATTGATTTAGATCCAGAACATAACGCACCAACTTGTAATTGGTTAGAAAAATCAGGTGTGGTTAAAATACAATTTTCGTTTAGTTGCCTAGACTGATCTTCAGGACATATTAAATCAGAAACATAAGAATCATATAACGAAATATCAAAAGAGCAAGAATTAGAATTTCCTGCAGAATCAGTAACTAAAAAAGTAGTTGTGAAATTACCGTATACCGTATCTAAATAATTTGGATATTGTTCGATACTCTCTACACCACAATTATCTGAACTTTCTAAATAAGAAATAAAATCAGGTACTTCCAATTCACAATTCTGATTAAAGGCTAAAGAAGTATCTTCTGGACAGATTATACTTGGTGATTCAGTATCATTAACTAAAACATAAAAATTACAAGTTTCACTATTGCCTGCTGTATCAATAACTTGAAAAATATTCGTTGTTAGTCCTACAGGAAAAACTGAACCAGATATTAAGCCAGATGTTAAAGAAGTGGTAGAAATACAATTATCTATACCAACAGGATTTTGATAAGTATAAATAGCTCCACAAATTGAAGAATCATTGTCAATTACAGCATTATTTGGGCAAGATATTGTAGGATTAGTAATGTCAAAAAGTAACAAATTAAAATTACAGGAATAGGAATTCCCTGAATTATCATTTGCAATTACAAATATTACCGTATCTGAGTTAATAATAGATCCTGATGAAGGAATTTGTGTAATAGTTAAATTAGTGTCACAATTGTCATAAAAAATCATAGAATCTAAATAATTAGGAACCAAGAAAGAACAGTTGTTGTCTAAATATCCCATTTGGTCATTTAAACAGTTAAATTGAGGAACAATGCTATCTAATAATGAAAAATTGAAACTACAAGAAGAAGAATTACCAGCCTCGTCTGTTATTAATAAGGTAATAACAGTATCACTATAAATAGTATCACCATCTGGTGGAATTTGGGTTATAATGGGGTTTGGATCGCAATTATCTAATCCATTTGAATTATAAGTATAATCGCCTAAAATAAATTCACAATTCGAACTATAATAATCTGTTAAATCATTTAAACAAGTTATAGTAGGTTTTATAGAATCGACTAAGTTTAAATTAAAACTACATGAAGAAGCATTTCCTGAAAAGTCGGTAGCTGTAATTAATATTGAAGTTGTATCTGATACAAACAATCCAAAGGCTGGAGATTGTATAACACTAAGATAGGAGTTGCTACAATTATCTGAGAAAGTAAATCTATTGGTATAATCTTCTAAAATAAATAAACAACTTGATGTATAATATTCATTAGTATCTGAAAAACAAGAAACTGACGGATTAATGGTATCAATTAAAGAAAATAAAATATTACAATTGGTACTATTTCCTAAGGAATCTGTAGCTGTTATAGTGATAATAGTATCGGAATTTACAGTTGACCCAACAGACGGAAATTGATTTAAAGTTATGTTAGGGTCACAATTATCAAAAAATGTTGTAAAGGATGTATAATCATTTAAAACAAACTCACAATTAGAATCATAATATTCTGTTATTGAAGATGGGCAAGATATAGTTGGACTAATTGTATCCAAAAGAGATAATGTAAAACTACAGTTGGTAGAATTACCAGAATTATCAGTAACAGTAATAGAAACTACACTGTCATCCAAAAGAACGGTTCCTATTGGAGGATTTTGGGTAATTGTTGGATTTACATCACAATTATCTGTAACAGTTAATAAAGAGCTAAAGTCTGTAACAAAAAATTCACAGTTAGAGTTAAAATATCTATTTGTATTCAATGGACATGATAATATTGGTTTAATTGTATCTAATAATGTAAGATTGAAATCACAATTTGAAAAATTTCCTGAAGCATCAGTGATTGTAAAAGTTATGATTGTATCTGAGTTTACAATAGAACCAATTGCTGGATATTGAGAAACGGAAGGGTTTAAATCACAATTATCTGATTTTGATAAAATAAAGGAAGTATAATCTGGTAAAATATAATCACAACTAGAACTGTAATAATTAGTAGTATCCGAAGGACATTGTATTATTGATGAAATAGTATCTAAGACTGTAACTATGGCTGTGCAATTGTCACTTTCTCCATCTGGATCTGTAACAGTCATTGTGACATTATTATTACCAATAATGTAGGAATTGTTATTATCTAAACTAAAAACTAAAACATCTCCATCTGGATCGGAAGATCCGTTATCCAAAATGGTATTAGTAATTGACGCAGAACAGGAATTATCTGCATAAATAGTAATATTTTGACAAATTGCTGTAGGTGGACGATTACAAGCTACATCAATCGTATTATCAATCACATTAATACTATTTCCAATGTACCCATTTTGATTAGTTACCGCTCCGTTACTATTTACTAAAACGGGTGTGTTTCCAAGAATTCCGTCATTATCTGTATCCATATTTCCAGATTCTAAAACATCAAAGCATCCGTCATTATCTGAATCTAAGTCATTATGATCTGGACTTCCGTCAGAGTCTGTATCTAAATAACCAGAACAATTTAGTGCAAGATTAAATGGAATATTATTATTTGATTGAATAGTGGTTCCAGTTAATTGTAAAGAGGTAGTTGTGGTGGTTATAATCCATGGTTCTGATGCTGATATACTACCAGATCCGTAAAATTTTAATAATCCACCACTATTTAATAGTATATTCAAATCATTATTTGGATCATAAATTGTAAAATTACCTGTAGAAATTATAGAAAGAGTATCATCTGAAGAAAAATTCCATAATGACCCAATTTTATGTTTTAAATTAATAGTTACCGGAGAAGAAAAGTTAAGAATAGCTGTAGTATTATCTAAAAGACTTAAATCTCCATTGCTATATCCCCAAACACTTCCAGACTTTGACATATTTACATTAATTATTTGACCAGAAATTTGATCAAAATAATTAGCAGTAGTTAATGAGCTACCAAATGAACTAAAATCTAATGTGTCACATGACAATCCTTCATTTGAATCAAAAATTCCATCGTTGTCAGCATCTAAATCACATTTATCAAATACTCCGTCTCCATCAAAGTCATTTCCAAAAACAGAAACATCAAATGAACAAGTATCTGTGTTTCCTGCAAGATCGATAGCTACAAAAGTATTAGTGGTAGTCCCTATTGGAAAACTACTTCCAGACCCTAATCCGGCTATTTGAGAAACAGTCGCTGTACCACAATTATCAGAGGCTGTTGGAACAATATAATTTAGAATTGAATTACAAGAAGTTTCTGGACTTATTATTAGTGATGTATTACTAGGGCAATTAGAAAAAACAGGAGATTCTAAGTCTGTTAAAGTACAAAACTTCTGCTCGTTATAAAGAGAACCTGTAGCTCCAGTCATTCCCCAATAAACCAAAGGGTCTCCTAAAAAAATATTATTGATAATATCACCAGTATAGGTTAAAATCGGATTCAACATATTTATATAGTAAAATGAGAAAGTATTGGCGGATGCGTTCCAATTAACTTTAATATTTCTCCAATTCCCATCTTCTAGATCCAAACCACCTCCTACTGATGTAAATGATGCTAACTCATTAGAGTTTCCATGTAAAAAGTCGCCATTTTTATGGATAGAAACATGATCGTAAGGTGGGTCATTAATACCGTTATCATAAGTATCTATAAATACCACCAAAGAAGGGGAAACACCACCCATACCCATTCCTTGCCCTGAAGTACCAATGTTACTATTATTAGGTTGAAATGCAAAAGCTACTCCATCTGCTCCTGCATTATTATTACCAAGGTATAATTTAAATTCTAGGGTAATATCGTTATTTAAATCTATTTTATTATTATTCCATACCGATCCTACTCTATTTGTTGAACTGGGAGTTAACTGAAAACAATTACAATCTATATTGCCGTTTTCATTAGTTATGTTATTATTAGAAGCATCTCCATTTATAACAAAACTGGCATTTTGACCTTTAATATATAAAGCAGAATTTAAGAGAAGAAAAAACAGTATAAATCTTTTCAAATTGGATCTATTTACAAAATGGAATTACTAAAATGAGTATTTAACACCAAAATTCCAAGTTCTACCAAAACCAAAGTACCCTTTATTTCTTGTATAGAATTGAGCTTGATCATATGTAAATAACTTACCATTACTATCTAAGGTATTTGTATTCAATTCTGCTAAATATAATGTATTAAAAAGATTATTAATATTAAATCTAAGGGATATAAAATTGTTATTTACTTTTTTTCTGTAATAAACTCCTAATCTTGCAATTCCATAAACAGGTAATTTGGTTACCTGACCACCTTCCTGGTAAAATTGATCTTCAAAAATATTATATGGAGCATATAATTCATCTGCAATATAATATGTTGTATTTATAGAGAGATTTTTAATTGGTTTATATTTCAAAGTAAAACTATAAGTATTTTGTGCAGCATCTCCCACCTTTAAGCCTTTTCCATATAAAACTAAAATAGAATCTTGTACATCGTCTGTAGGATTTCCATAAAGGTCAAGTATGGTACCAGTAGCATTAAAATTAGAAGTATAAATCCAATCACCAATAGAAACCATTCCTTCAAATTGTAATTTTCTTGAAAATTTTAATTTATATTCTATTTCAATTCCCATATGAGTTTGTGAAATATTATCAAAAACATACAAAACATCTTGATTGTCTAAAAACATATTTCGAGTAAATTGCCTATTTGCCCATTCAGTGTAATAGGCATTTACGTCTAAATCAAATATACCTTTGAAATAACTATATCCTAATTCATAAGCTCTAACTGTCTGATTTTTTGCACTTTCATTTATAATATTTCTATACCTTAAAAAAATAGAATTAAAAATAGGTTGTTTGGAGAAATAGCCCGCATTTACAAATAACCTCATATTTCTTGTTAAATTGTAATTTAAACCAGTTTTAAAAGTACCACCACTAAATAATTGCCAATTGGTGGTCTGTAGGGTATCATCATCTAAATAATTAAAATGATCTACTCTTTTAAATCCTTGATTAGATAATGATAAAGATGAAAAAATTGAAAATTTTTCATTAGAATACTCAATCTGAGAAAATCCACCTAACCATTTGACTATTCCGTCGTTATGATATTGTAAAGTATTATTGTCTAAATGTGAATTTTCTGAAAAAGACCCAAAAGAAGAACCAGATTGAAAATCAATAAAATTTTCAGGATTATTTAAATCTTTAGATGACAGATAAGTATTATTTCCTAAAAGGTTTTCTACTTTTCTGTAATGCTGACCAATATAATATCGAGCATCGACACCTAAAACCAAACTTAATTGTTCACTAAAATTATGTTCAAACGTAGAAATAATTCCATACCAAATATGTCTATTCATACTTGCAGTTCTAATCCAACCATCTCCTTGTAAAGAATTTCCACCAGGATAATCTCTTACAGTATCTGCTTGTTCGTTAAATCCCCCAAATGCAGCTACATATTCTCCATTATTGTAAGCAACAATACTATCAAACATTACTTGACCACTAGAATCATGAATGCCCATTCCAAATCCTTGAAATGAATCGTATCCACTAAAACCTTCCACATTTTGATTTTGTAGCCCTCTACCTCTAGCAGCAGTTCCACCTCCGTTACCTACAGATAGATAGGCTGCTGTTTTAAGATTGGTGTACTTAGAAAAATTCCAATAATGATTTACAAATGCCTTAGGTTTATGGTAAAAGTTCTTTCTCCATGAAAAAGGTTTTCCATCTAACATTCCCCAACCAGGATTAAATTTTATACCTTTTGATAATTGATCAATTGAATCGTTTACAGGGCATCTAAAAGTAGATAAATTAACAGAATCATAAAAGTTACTAATACTTCTTCTGTTATGTACTTGTGGGGCACCTACAATAGTTGCAGAAATTCTTTGTTTTTGATTTATATTATAGTTAGCAGAAAGAAAATAAGAATATGCTTTAAAATCTGTTCCTTGAATATATCCGTTACCTTGAGTATAAGTTAACTGCACAGTGGCAGCAAATCCATTGTCCATTAATCCAGAAGACAGTGATGCTGTATGTTTAGTATATCCATCATTCCCAACAGACGAACTCACGATTCCACCTTTTTTAAATTCTGCTGCATTAGTTAATATATTGATAGTTCCACCAACAGCCGGAATCGCAAGTTTGGAGGCTCCTAGACCTCTTTGTACCTGCATTTTATTGGTCACATCTGCTAATCCAGCCCAATTAGACCAATATACCCAACCAGATTCCATATCGTTAACTGGGACTCCATTCACCATTACTGCTATATTATTTTGTTCAAACCCTCTGACATTAATTCTTGAATCTCCAAAACCACCACCCTCTTTAGTCACATAAACTGAAGGAGTATTCCTTAAAATTTCTGGAAATTCTTGATTACCCAAATTTTCTTCTATATATTTTGCTGAAATTGTTGTTGCAGCTACAGGTGTAACTCTCTCCTTTGCAATATCTGCAATTACTTCTAGTTCTGATAAACTAATATTGTTTGAAATGAGCTTTATATTAGGAATAATAACTAAATTGCTATTGACTTTAATTTCAATAATTTTATTCTGATATCCAATGTAACTTACTGTTAAAAAATAATCGCCATTTTGAATGTTTTCAAACTGAAAGTCGCCATCTATATCAGTTATGGTTCCTAAATTATTGTAGTTAATTTTAACGGTAGCACCAATTAGAGGTTCGTCATCATTACTATCTAAAATCTTTCCCTTTACAGTGAAAAGTTGTGAAAATATAGAGAGTTTTAAAAAAAAAATAAATATTACAGTAAAAAATTTATTCAATTCTAAATTTTAGAAAAATTGAATATTGAAGAATTTATTTTAATAAAATATAATCCTTTATTTAGAAAATCAACATTGATTTTATTAATTCCCTTATTCAACATTTTGGAATAAAGTAATTTTCCAGAAAAATCATAAATATTTACAGGGCTAATATCATTGGTTTCAATATTTAAAATTTCATCATTTAAAGGGTTTGGATAAATATCAATATTGTTTCTAGAAATTTCACTTACTGAAATAAATCCAGAAACATCTGAACCATTTCTTGGAAGCAGTTTAAAATTACCATAACTAAAAGTAACTACTCCCGCAATGTTATAACTTTGATTTAAGACTGGAGTGAAAGCATAAAATAAATCATCTATAATTAAATCACCGGATCCATCATTTACAATCCATTCTCCAAATCCTGGATTATCATTATTACAAATAGCATTGGAAACTTCTACAAAACAACCTTCAAATTCTTCTGAACCAGCAGCAGCTGTATTACAGAAATTGGGTACAATTATATTACCAGAACTTATAACTTGTAAGTTGACTAAATCTTTTAGCTCAGTTAATTCATAATATTCTACTACTTCAGCTTCGAAAATAACCGAATCTCCTTCCGCTAAAAAATAGTCATTAGAGTACACATAAATTCCTGTCCAAGGTCCTATTCCACTCATTAAGTAAAATGAACTATCGTCTCTTACCGCAGAGACAATACCCCCAGTATAAACTTGTGAACCATTGTAGTTAGAAGAACCACTTGTATTAGTGGTATATTGAATATCATATATAGAAACAGTATCAACACCAGATGGAGGTGGTGGGGCTGAACCTTCGGTGATTAAAATATTATCAATCTCCCAAGTACTGCCAGAATTTGCAGTTCCTAAATATTCGTAAGCAATATAGGTGTTACTCGAAATATATGAACTCAAATCTACATCACCAGATGGAGTCCAATTTCCCCAAGTAGTATTATCAACATCCCATAGGGCCAGAGAGGTAATATCAGTCCAAGTTCCTTGGTTTGTCGGATTACTAGTGCCATCGTAATCAGTTGATATGTGAAGTATTAAAGCTGGTCCAGGCCATTTCATTATAGTTTCAAAAGACAACATGGGTTGTGTTGCGGATGAAAGATCTACTGCAGGTGATATTAACCATGTGTTGGATGGAAAATTTTGACCGTTACTGTAATTCGTAGCTTTAACAAAATCATCTCCGCCAAAAGAGTCTACAAACCAGTTAGTTGTATCTATTATAATTTGAGTTGTCCAACCGCCTGAATTTAAATTTAAATCATTAAAATCCTTTGAAAGGTATTGTGCAGATAAGAAATAATTGATCAAAAGAAGATTTATCAATAAAAGATATTTTTTCATGGGAACATTTTTATATTAAAGTTTTATATCAAATATCATTTTATAATTTTAAAATTATAAATATAAACAGAGTTTTTTTTTAACAATTTCATTATATTAATAAACATTTAAAAAAACAATAATATGAAGATAATATCTTCAAACATTAAGAATGCCAGAACACTGAATGGAAGTTTTTATAATTCTACAGAATACTTAAAAAAATGTAGTAGTTATGTATTTGAAAAAACTTGGCAATTACTTTCCGATGATTCGGAACTTAAAAAACCCTATTCTAAAAAGCCAGTTGAATTCCTAGATCCATTAATATCCGAACCTTTATTTCTTTCAAAAGAAAAAGATTCTAGTATAAAATGTTTCTCAAATGTATGTACACACAGAGCAAATATATTGATAAATAAGCCTTGTAAAGTAAAAGAAATTACATGTAAATATCATGGAAGAAGATTTGATAATTGTGGAAAACTGATTTCAATGCCTGAGTTTAAAGGAGTTAAAAATTTTCCATCCAAACAAGACGATTTAATTGAATTGCCCACTAAAAAATGGAATCAATTTATTTTTTCATCTATCAATCCATCTATAAATTTTAATCATTTAATTAAACCAATCAATGATCGTGTAGGATGGATGCCAATAGAAAATTTTAGGTTTGATCCAAAATCTTCAAAAGATTATTATGTTAAAGCTAATTGGGCTTTATACTGTGATAATTATTTAGAAGGTTTTCATATACCCTTTGTTCATGGCGGTTTAAATCAAGCTCTTGATTATGATAAGTATTCTACAGAAATTCAGCCTTATTCAGTTCTTCAACTTGGATATGCTGATAAAAGAAGTTTAAGTTTTAACTTACCCAAAACCTCCAAAGATCATGGACAAAATATTGCCGCCTATTATTTTTGGCTATTTCCAAATATGATGTTAAACTTCTATCCTTGGGGATTATCTATTAATATTGTTAAACCTATTAAAACTAATCTTACTAAAGTTGAATTTAAAAGCTATGTTTGGGACGAATCCAAAAGAGATTCTGGCGCAGGATCTATACTACATAAAGTAGAGATGGAAGATGAAGAAATTGTAGAAAACGTACAAAAAGGGGTTAAATCAAGATTTTATAAAAATGGAAAATTTTCCCCAACTATGGAAAAAGGCGTTCATCATTTTCATAAATTAATATCAAATTTTCTAGTTTCTTAGTTTAGCTATTTTAATATTAGCGTAGGCAAATATTAATGTCATAATAGGACTTATTAGATTGAAAAAACAGTATGGCAAATAAATTAGAGTAGACATTCCTAAAACTCCAGCATGTGTTGCTCCACAAGTATTCCATGGAATTAATGGTGATGTTACAGTTGCAGTATCCTCCAATGTTCTACTAAGATTTTTGGGGTCTAAGTCATATTTTTTAAATGAACTAGCAAACATTCTGCCCGGAACTACGATAGCTAAATATTGATCAGATGCTGTAATGTTGAAAAATAAACATGTTCCAGAAGTAGTTAAGAACAATGATTTTCTAGAATGAACCAATTTCATAAGTGAATTGGTAATTACATTTAAAAGACCTGTTTTTTCCATGATTCCTCCAAAACTCATGGCGCAAATAATTAACCAAATTGTGTTTAACATTCCTGACATTCCTGATGTAGAAATTAAATCATTTACAGCTTCATTATTTGTATCAATTTGAATGTCTACTGTCATTGCTTTAATAATTGTGATATAGGAATTTTTAACGTAATGCCAATTAGAAACAGCAACGTCATTACTAATTTCTTGAACAATATTGGGTTGAAAAATAATTCCATACAACCCTCCCAAAACTGCTCCCAATAATAAAGCTGGAATAGCAGGAGTTTTTTTAATAATTAAAGTAATTACTAACAGAGGAACAAGAAAAGATAAAATACTTATATTAAAACTACCTGAAAGTGCATTTTGCATGGCATTAATTTGATTAATTTCTCCATTTTTAAAATCTAAATTTATTCCGATAATTAAAAAAATTATTAATGTAATAGTAATAGATGGGATAGTAGTCCACATCATATATTTAATATGAGATATCAAATCTGAACCTGCCATAGCAGGAGCTAAATTGGTAGTATCTGATAGCGGAGACATTTTATCTCCAAAATAGGCTCCTGAAATAATTGCCCCTCCAATTAATCCTTGATGAATTCCCAGTGCACTTCCAATCCCAAGCATGGCTATTCCAATTGTGGCAATAGTAGACCAACTGCTTCCAGTCGCTAAAGATACAATAGAGCAAATAATACATGCAGCAAATAAAAATATAGTTGGATTTAATATTTTTAAACCATAATAAATCATAGATGGAACAATACCACTCATCATCCAAGTACCAGCAAGTGA
>TARA_Y200000002_G_scaffold34909_1_pt1 | contig 11393 bp, 8 predicted proteins | sample TARA_Y200000002 | Tara Oceans TARA_Y200000002 (sample SAMEA2619388) | marine metagenome | biome: marine biome (ENVO:00000447); feature: surface water layer (ENVO:00002042); material: "saline water (ENVO:00002010), including plankton (ENVO:xxxxxxxx)" | depth 5 m | reverse complement strand
CATTTAAGACCAGTGCGATAGTTGCACTTGGTGAAATGGAAAATCCAATCACAAATAAAAAAGATTTAAATCTTGAGCAAGCATCTTATTATATAGATCTTTTGGAGATGCTACAGTCAAAGGCTAGTGGTAACATGTCCGCATATGAGGAACAAATGTTAATAGATACGGTTAGTGAATTAAGAATGGCACTCATAAAAAAGAAGCCGGCACTAGATCTTGTTAAAAAAGCGGGTGAGGATACTTCAAATAAACCGTCGGAGAGAGAATAATGATCCATTCTGATTACATTCGTATTAATCGCCTGATTGCTTTTTTCATTCTTGCCTTATCCTTTTTGGTCTATTACGATACAATGGCACCATCAGTTTCTTATTGGGACTGTGGAGAGTTTATTGCTGTATCATATACTTTGGGCGTCCCCCACCCACCAGGTAGCCCACTGTTTCTACTCTTAGGCAGGATAGCATCAATGATTCCCTTTAGCGAGGACATAGCATTCAGGGTCAATCTCCTTTCTCCACTATCTAGCGCATTTGCTGTATTTTTTCTATATCTCATTATTGTGCAGGTTGTGAATCATTGGAGAGGCAAAATAGAATCAAAACAAGATGCATTAATTGCCTTTGGTGCTGGAGTCGTTGGGTCTCTTACTTTTGCGTTCACAGATAGTCACTGGTTTAATGCAGTAGAGGCAGAAGTATATTCATTTAGTACTTTTTTTACGGCCATTGTTGTGTGGCTCATCTTATTATGGAGTGAAAAAGCAGATGAAAAAGGACACGAGAGATATATTTTAATTATTGCATATATGATTGGTTTAGCAACTGGACTTCATCTGTTAAACTTGCTCACTCTTCCTTTTGTTGCGTTGGTCATATACTTCAGAAAGTACAAATTTCAATGGGTAAGCTTTGGAATAACCATGGCAATAACTGCTGTAATCTTTTTCATAATTCATAATGTTATTATCAAAGGCATGCCCAAGATAGCAGATGCAATAGGCGTTTTCCCAACAGGATTACTAATTATTGCAATTTTTGGTGCAATGGTATGGGTAATCTCAAATCAGAGAAAACTCATGTCTGTTGCATTAACATCAATGGTATTAGTCCTTATAGGATATTCTACCTATGCTCTAATTTTCATTCGTTCTAATCAAAACCCAGGGATTGATGAGAATGACCCTGAAACAGTTGAGGCCTTTATCTCTTACCTTGAACGTGAGCAGTATGGTGATGTTGGTATATTACCTAGGCGATTCAGTGGTATTCCTCCAATTCATGAGGTAGCTGGTTATCCAGAGGGTCCTGGCAGGTCGTTTTCTTCAGCTCAAAACAAATCATACAGCAGGTACGAATCTTCAAAACAATGGGACTATTTTTGGGATTACCAAATAAGAAAAATGTATAATCGCTATTTTCTATGGCAGTTTGCAGGTAGAGGGCCTGCAAGCGATCCTGGTGTCATTAGAATGGGTGCACGTAATAACGAGGATGGTATAGATCTTACGCAATTTGGTCTACCACTCGCATTTATACTTGGTATTATTGGGATGTTCTATCATGCATATAAAGATGAAAGAATGGCTTTTTCCATTATGTCGTTGTTCATTATGACAGGATATGCCATAATCATTTATCTCAATCAAGACGATCCTCAGCCTAGAGAGAGAGATTATTCATATGTTGGTAGTTTTTTTGCTTTTTCAGTATGGATTGGGGTTGGAACAGCTGCGATTAGTGAATGGTTATCCAAATACGTTAAAAATTCAGATCTTAGTAAGAGACTAATTGTACTGGCATTAATAACGCAGGTTATGCTTGTGCCTGCTGTAATGGCAAGAGCAAATTATCATTCGCACGATCGCTCGGGTAATTTTGTTGCATGGGATTATAGTTACAACCTTCTTCAATCCTGTGAGCCTAATGGTATTCTTTTCACTAATGGTGATAATGATACATTCCCACTCTGGTATTTGCAAGAAGTTGAAAAATTAAGGACAGATGTAGCAGTAGTAAATCTTAGTCTTTTAAATACTCCCTGGTACATAAAGCAATGGAGGGATAAGCGCCCAAAGGAAACGCAATTCATTACACTAAGCGATAGGAAGATCGATCAATTGACTTCGAGTCTTCAGAGGTGGGAAAAGCAAAAAGTAAGAGTCCCAGTCTATGATGATCCAAAAAATAAAAAAGGATACATTGAATGGGAGATGAAGCCAACATATCAAGGTCAAGCTCTTCGGGTCCAAGACATGATGATAATGAGAATCATTAATGATGCTGCTTGGCGAGTTCCCATATATTTCGCGGTCACAGTTTCTCAGCAAAACCGAATAGGGCTTGATAATTTTCTTGATATGCAGGGTCTTACTTTTCAATTAAAAAGTCATAGGACTTCTCCCGTCGATACGGATAAAATGTACGAGAATTTGATGACAGACGTTGGGACAAAAGAATGGTCAACAGATTTTAATCATAGTGATTTTTATGAAAGCATGGTTAATCCCTCTGAGTCAAGTCGAGGTAAAATAGATCTTGATAAAGGGGATTCAGAAATAAATCAGGGATGGTCTAAAGAGTATCAATCGGGATATATGTATCGGAATCTTGGGAATGATAAAATTTATTATAACAAACAAACCAAGCGACTCCTTCAGAATTACAGGAGTGCCTATGTCCAATTGGCATTTACATATTACGTTGATTATCAAAATGAATTAAAAAAGAAAAATCGTTCTGAAGATAAGTTGGCTGAATTAAAAGATAAAATTATCAGAACTCTTCATAAAATGGGTGAAAAAATACCAGAAAGTACCATTCCAATAATATCTGAAGATCTCCACTACCAGGTAGCGAGAATATATGGTGATCTCGGTGAGATTCAGCCTATGAGGGGCATTATGCAGACTCTTTTAGACCGCGAAGGTGGTAAGCCTCTAAATCGCGTTGACTATGCCAATACTTTTTATAGAGAGCTTGATGATGCGGAAAAGGCAATTGAGATACTAGAAACAATGAGGACTGATTTCTTACAGATGGAGTCAATGGTGAGGGTTAAAGGGTTTAATAGAAAAACAATGAAAAAAGGAAAGTGGGCTCGATGGGAGAAGACCTACCCTGAAATTATTTCATCTCTTGTATTTATTTATAGAGAAACCAATAGGTTGGAAGACGCTGAAATTATATTATCCAATTGGGTAAATAGAAACCCAACAGATGGGAATGCAAAAAAAATATTGGATGAGGTTCGCTCCGGCGGATAACATTCATAGGTCTAGATGACCGTAGAGCCATATAAAGTTTCAATAATAATTCCTCATTGGAACGGGATTGAAACAATCTCAGAGTGTTTAGAATCATTAAGCAAAACTAACTTTGATTCTTTCGAGGTCATAGTCTCTGATAATGCGTCGACTGACGGTAGCCAAAAATGGATAAAAGATAATTATCCAAAAGTTAGATTATTAGAGAATAATCAAAATTATGGATATGCTGGTGGTTGCAACAGAGGTTCAGAAATTGCAAATGGGAAATTTCTTTTATTTCTAAATAATGATACAGTTCAAGATCCTGAATGGTTAAGGAGTATGATTAAATGCATTGAGAAGGATGATAAGATTGCAGCCGTTCAGCCAAAGATCTTAAACTACTTTAATAATGATATTTTTGATTATGCTGGTGGTTCTGGAGGCCATATGGATATGTTTTGTTTTCCATTTGCAAGAGGCCGTTTATTCTTAGAGCAGGAAGAAGATAAAGGTCAATATAATAATCCTGAACCATGTTTTTGGGCATCTGGTACTTCAATCTTAGTAAAAAAAGACTTGTTTATTCAAGCCGGAAAATTTGATGAGGTGTTTTTCGCCCATATGGAGGAAATTGATCTCTGTTGGCGTCTCCAGGCAATGGGTTACCATGTATGGGTTGAGCCTAGGTCAATTGTTTTTCACAAGAATGCAGTTTCCTTGCCAATGCATAGTCATAAAAAGCACTATTTAAATCACAGAAATAGTTTGCTAATGTTATTTTCGAACTATTCCTTACTAAACGCATTTTACATTGGGACAATAAGAATAATGCTTGAGCTTGTTGCCTTGATATATGCAATAGTGAAGTTTGATATCAATCATGCTTCAGGAATTATCAGATCGTTATTATGGTTACTTCTTCATCCATTTACCATCATGATTAGGCGCAAGAATTTTAAAAAACTCAGAATACTCAAAGATGGTGTGATATTAAAAAAACTCTTTAAAGCGCCAATCGTATTTTTACATTTTCTTAAGAGAAAGAAAACTTATTTAGAAATAGTTTCTAAAGCAGATTGATATACTTGACGTCTATCAGGGTCTAATTCTTTCATATCTTTGAGTAATTCTATTTGGCCTAGCATTGATAAGATTTGGGCAATCTCTTTAGAATGAATCTTTAAAAAGTACTGTGTATGATTATCTCTACCAATATCCCTGTATGATTGGTCCAATCCATCTAGCATTGTATTCATTTCCTCGAGTACTAATTCCATCTGACCATCTTTAAATAGGTCCATTGCTATATACCAGGCTAGGCGTGTTTTTCTAAGACCATTGTTTCTACTAAGATTATCTACAAGGGTTGTCCTGGACCCCCAACCTTTCTTATAGTCAGATGAAGAACCTCTTAGTGCGATGTCTCTTGAAATCTCAAGAGAGCTGTTTCCACCATTAAATTCATAAGTATCTATTTCACCTGCTAGAATAAGATTTGCGTAATAGGCTAGAAAACCTGTTAATGGTTCAAATAGAACTGGGTCGTAGTAGAGACTGCTACCAGTGTTGTAATAGAACTGAACACTTTTATCAAAATATCTTAGGTCTCCTCCATTAGAAAAAAGAGCCTGACAGTTATAGATCGATTCATTCCCCTTTTCTGTAATCCCTTCAAAAATGATTTGGACATATAAGGGAATCGACAAGTCACTGTAGTTATCATCCCAGGTAGTATTGATGAAAAATCTTTTTATATCGCTATTTAAATTGATGATCTCTTGTCGTTCCTCGCTCCTCAATAATCGATCATCAATGGTGACATCGACTGAAGCGAATTGAGCGACAATAATATTCACAAATATCAAAAATGAATATATAGGAGGTATGGTTTTATTGGCCACAACCAGAAATTGATAAAAAACCCCTTCATCTACAAGGTGTTTGTATTGGATGAATCAAGGTAATTTAGGGCATGCCAAATATTCAACAGATATTGAATTCATCGAATTATGATTCAGTTAGATCTATTTTAGAAATAGCTGGTTCTCTTGCTGAAAAGAAAGAAATGGAAGTCTATGTAGTAGGAGGTTTTGTCAGAGATCTCTTGATGGGAAGTCCAATTAATGATATAGATCTAATGACCGTTGGGGAAGGAATCCCATTTGCAGAGATGTTAGCCAATGAACTAGGGCGAAAAAAAATTGTCCCTTTTAAAAAATTTGGAACAGCACTCATCCCTGGTAATGATCTACAAATAGAAGTCGCAACCGCAAGAAAAGAAAACTATGAGGGTAATTCTAGAAAACCATCTGAAATAATTTATACAGATCTTGAGGGCGACCTTTTAAGAAGAGATTTTACTATCAATGCAATGGCGATGAATATTACTCCACTTCTCTTTGGAGAGTTGACAGATCCATATGGTGGGATATCAGATATCAAAAAGAAGATCATTAAGACACCCCTCGACCCAGATGAAACCTTTTCTGAAGATCCATTGAGGATGATGAGAGCAGCGTACTTTTCTTCAAAGTTAGGCTTTAAGCTTGATGATAGTTGTCTCAGATCAATTAAGCGGCAAATATCAAGAATAGGCATTGTTTCGACAGAAAGGATAAGGGATGAATTCATTAAAATCTTAACAACTGATAAACCGTCCATTGGCCTAGTAATTCTTCAAAAGACAGGGTTGATGGAAACAGTTTTCCCGGAAATAAATGTTATGTATGGTATGGATCAAACCCCAGAATGGCATCACAAAGACATATTTGCACATACACTACAGGTGGTTGATAATTCAGCAAAATTATCAGATAAGATGAAGATTAGATTTGCTGCTCTTGTTCATGATATTGCTAAGCCAATTACAAGGAGGGTGGATAAGGAAAAAGGATATACTTTTCATGGTCACGATGCAATCGGTGGGAAAATGATAGATACAGTGGCTAAAAGAATGAAGCTCTCAAATGATTTGAAGGATTACCTAAAAAAGTTGACCCTGCTACACCTTCGACCAATAGCATTGGTAAAAAATATAGTAACAGACTCGGCTGTTAGACGCTTAATGGTTGCTGCAGGTGAGGACCTTGAAGATCTTATGATATTGTGTAGAGCAGACATTACTACAAAAAATCCTAAACGAGTCAAACGTTACCTTAAAAATTTTGAGAAAGTAGAAGAAAAAATGGTTAACGTTAAAGAAAGAGATGAAATGGTCGCATTTCAATCTCCAGTCAGGGGGGATGAGATCATGTCTATTTGCGGGCTTAAAGAAGGAACAAAAGTTGGGGTAATAAAAAAAGCAATTGAAGAGGCGATACTTGAAGGCTTAATTGAGAATACACATAGTCAAGCCTTGGATTACTTGATCAATATAAAACAGGATTACCTAGAATGAAAAACTCAACTCAAGGTATAATTCAATTAGTAATCCATCAATGAACTTTGTTGTTAGAAAGTTTAAGTTTTGCTCTCATAAAATGAAAATCAAATCTACTTTTAAATATATATTATTATTTCAAACTGTTTTATATGCACAAGGCTATACACTTGATGATTGCATTCAAACGGCCATAAATGAAAAGAAGACAATTCTCTCTGCAGATATTGGAGTTATTTCAGCATCAAAAGGGTTGAAGGCCTCCTATAGCGGTATTTTGCCATCTATTCAGGCGAGTGGAGGAACAGGAATTAATTATTTCCCAGAGCAAGAAAATATCAATATTGACTTCGAAGAATTAAAATTTGATACTTTACGTACAAATTATTTTGAAAGTTATTCTGCTGGTTTGTCTCTCAATCAAACGCTTTATGATGGTGGTCGATCTTGGAATCAGATCAAGCAGGCAAAGACAAACCTTGATATTTCTAAACTAAATCAAAGATCTATCATGACGCAGGTCATTCAAAAAGTGATACGTTCCTATTATGGACTACTTCAGGCCCAAAAACTTTTGGATGTATCAGAAAAAAACTTAGAAATGTCAAATCAGCAAGTATCTCTTATTAAAAAACAATTCGACCTTGGTGTTGTAAAGAAAACAGATCTTTTGAAGGCCCAGGTTGCTCAAGGGCAAGCCCGTGTTGACATACTTAACAAAAAAACAAGCCTACAAAATTCAAGAAGAATATTATTTAACGATATGGGGCTACAGGACTTTGGTCAGGATATTATCGCAATAGAAGAAGAATGGGAGAGGCCTACAATACCTTCAAGTGGAGAATTATTAAATATTTTAAAGAATAAAAATCCGAATCTTCTAATCTCAAAATCACAAATTGACCTTGGTTCCTTATTATTTCAAATCACAAAAGGATTGAGGATGCCGTCTTTAAATTCATCCTTAAGTTATTCTGCGAATGGGCAGACAGCAGATGAATTGTTGGATGCATTTAATAATAATTGGAATCTTGGTATTAATCTATCTCTGGTTATGCCGATCTATGTTGGTAATTCTCTTTCCATTCAGCAGCAGCAAGCAAGTTTATCAAAACAACAGGCGGAGTATGCTTATACAGTGCTTTTAAATGATCTCCGAGTTCAAGCAGAGTTAATACGTGAGACTATTAGTAACTATGTCGAAATAATACCATTGAACCAGTCTGTTGTTGCCTCAGCAGAGGAAGATCTGAAGCTTGTTAAAGAGAGGTACAGCTTGGGGTCTGCCACAATCTTAGAGGTCTTAGATGCTCAGGTTTCCCTTATTCGCTCCAACTCTAATTTAATTAATGTTGTTCATGATGCCAGAGTGCAAGAAGCAAGCTTGAAAGCAGTACTTGGTACTTTGGACCTTGAACATAAACCAAAAGAAAAATAATATGTTAAACATGTTAAAAAAGAAAAAAGTCTGGATACCTCTATTGATTTCCCTTTCTATCGTGACTTGGTACTTAGTTTCAGGTTCTCGAGATGAAAAGGAACTAAGAGTGGAAGTCGAGTTGATCCAATCACGAGATATTGTTCAAAAAGTAAACGCTAGCGGTAAAATCCAGCCTGAAGAGGCGGTTCAAATCACCTCTACAATTACTGGGTGGATTACTCATATTACAGTAATGGAAGGTGATACTGTTGTACCAGGGCAGCATTTGATAAGCATTGATGAAAAACAAATTCGTCCTAGATATAATAATGCTCTTTCTCAAGTTAAATCTTCAGAAGCTAATCTGAGAAAAGTACAATCTCAAATGGATAGAACAAATTCACTTTTTTCTCAAAATTTGATTTCCAAGCAAGAACTTGAACAAATAGAGGCATCCTATCAAATAGCCCAAAGCCAATCTGAACAGGCAAATGCAAATTTATTATCTGCTGAAGATGAGTTATCAAAGACACGTCTCACGGCTCCTAAGTATGGTATTGTAACAAGCATTACGAAGGAGGAAGGTGAAATGGCAGTCGGTGGTATGTTCAATCCTGGAGTTTTGATGACTGTGGCAGATTTGAGCAGAATGGAGGTAGTGGTTGACGTAAATGAGAACGATGTGGTCAATATTGAAATAGGTGATACCTCTGAAATTGAAATTGATGCCTACCCTGATACCATGTTTCATGGAGTTGTTAGTGAAATTGCTCATACTGCTCAATCTGCGAATATGGGTGCACAGAGTCAGGTTACAAATTTTAAGGTAAAAGTTAGAATGATTTCCGTTCCAGATAAGATTAGGCCTGGAATGAGTAGTACTGTGAATATAATAACGGAAACTCTTTCTGGGGCTATAGCAATACCTATTCAATCTCTTACTTCAAGGCCAGAAAACTATGCGGAAATAACTAATCAGAGCAAAAATGAGAATAAGTGGGAACGTAAAACAAATGAAGAAAAGTCATTTAATAAAACAGAGTCCATCGATGTGATATTTGTCTTGGAAGATGAGTTTGAAGATGAAAAAGCACCTGCGGAAATGAAGTTTGCAAAAGTAAAGGCTGTTAATGTTGGAATATCAAGTGAAAATCATTATTCTGTTGAATCAGGAGTCAATTTAGGCGAAATGATTGTAACAGGAGGATATCGAATCCTAAGTAAAGAGCTTTATCATGGAGCAATTGTATCAGTAAATAATATTCCAAAAAGTCATGCTAAATAGCATAATGAATACTGAAAAACATTAATTCAAATTAAAATGGAAAAAATTGAAAGATGGCCCTGATTTCTCTTAAAAGCATTCATAAAATATATAATGTAGGTGGAGAAGAAGTGCGCGCTCTTGATGGGATTGATCTGGACATTAATGAAAATGAGTATTTGGCGATAATGGGCCCTTCTGGTTCAGGAAAATCAACACTAATGAATATGGTGGGATGCCTTGATACGCCTACCTCTGGTCAATATGAGTTTGAGGGCGAGATGGTTCAGATAATGGATGACTCTCAATTAGCATCAATTAGGAATCGAAAGATTGGTTTTGTTTTTCAGACCTTCAATCTACTTCCAAAAGCTACCGCGCAGCACAATGTTGAAATTCCACTTATCTATGCAAATATTCGTAAAGATAAAAGAACCAAGATGGCATCTAAGGCACTTGCAAGCGTTGGCCTTTCAGACAGGTCTCATCATAGACCCAATGAATTATCAGGTGGGCAAAGACAGCGTGTTGCAATAGCAAGAGCATTGGTAAATAATCCATCTATTATACTTGCAGATGAACCAACAGGCAATCTTGATTCAAAAAGTGGTCATGAGATCATGAGCATTTTAGATGACTTGTATCAAAATGGTAATACTATCATACTTGTAACTCATGAGGATGATATAGCACAACATGCTCATCGAATTATTCGCTTATTTGATGGAAGAATTACTGAAGATTTGAAAATAAAACCTTAATGATACTTCTCTTCCTAGAAAATTTCAAAATATCTTTATCTTCAGTCTTTGCAAATAAGACACGCTCTTTACTTACTGCCTTGGGAATCATAATTGGAGTACTATCAGTAACACTTATGGGGACGCTCATCTCCGGACTGGACAAATCATTTGAGGGTAGTATGTCAATGCTTGGTAGAGATATTCTATATGTAAGTCGCTATGAATGGTTTAGTGATATGGAATGGTGGGAAGTAAGGAATCGACCTAGAATGTTACCAGATTATGTTGATAAGATAAAAAAAAGATCAAAATATGCCTTGGCAGTTGCGCCTGTTATGCAACGAGGAGCTTCGCTATCTTATAAAGATAAGAAAACGCGAACTGAAATATTTGGAACTAATGAAGAGTATATGGAGACCATAAGTAGTGATATTCAAATTGGTAGGTTTTTCACAAGGAGCGAAGATCGTTCTGGCTCTCGAGTAACTGTAATAGGTGACGGTATAAGAGAAGCTTTTTTTGGTGATTTAGACCCCTTAGGGCAATATATAAAAATTGATGATATTAAATTCAGAGTAATAGGCGTTCTCGAAAAACAAGGAAAATTCTTAGGTCTTTTTAGTGTTGATAAACAGGCGATATTGCCATTTGGTGCATACAAACGAATTTTTTCAAGGAGAGGTTGGATGAGGCTTAGTGTGAAAGTTCCGTCTGAAAAATTGGAGGAGGGACTTGATGAAGTAACATCTATAATGCGTCACATAAGAGGTTTAAAGCCAAATAAAGAAAGTGATTTTGCCATAAACCAGACAAAAGCTTTCGAAAAGCAATACACTACTTTGAAAATTGCTATTGGGGGGACTGGTCTTTTTATTACCTTATTATCATTAATTGTTGGAGGTATTGGCATTATGAATATAATGTTTGTTTCCGTGAAAGAGCGAACAAGAGAAATCGGAGTTAGAAAGGCCATAGGGGCCACAAGTGGCATGATAATGAGTCAGTTTTTGATGGAAGCGGTGACCATATGCCTCTTTGCTGGTTCAATAGGAATCTTATTAGCTTATGTATTTAGTTTTGTTATCAATATGTTTTTCCCTTCTACATTACCACTAGGTTTATCCATTGCTGCTATGTTGATGAGTCTAATTGTTGGCGTTGTCTCTGGACTGATCCCTTCTTATCGTGCTGCAAAACTAGACCCAATTGATTCACTTAGATATGAGTAAATAATGCATTCAAGGAATATAAAGAGCATATTAAAAGAAAGCTTTTGGATGGCAACTGATTCTATTAAGAAAAATAAGCTTCGATCATCATTGACCTTACTGGGA
>TARA_Y200000002_G_scaffold114852_1_pt1 | contig 11420 bp, 9 predicted proteins | sample TARA_Y200000002 | Tara Oceans TARA_Y200000002 (sample SAMEA2619388) | marine metagenome | biome: marine biome (ENVO:00000447); feature: surface water layer (ENVO:00002042); material: "saline water (ENVO:00002010), including plankton (ENVO:xxxxxxxx)" | depth 5 m | reverse complement strand
GATCTGACCGATCTTTACGAAGGCATTGGCGATGACGCAATTGCCGCCGATCTTGCCCGGTGCCGGCGCGAGGCTGAACGGATGGAGCGCGGATGGCAGGGCAAGATCGGTGATGCCACGCCGCAGGACCTTGCCACGCTGATTGCCGATTACGAGCAAGTGCTTGAGGCGCTTGGCAAGGCGCAGAGCCATGCGCAGCTGCTGTTTGCTGCCAGCACCACCGATGCGCAGATTGCCCGCCATCATCAATCAATCCGTGAAGCGAGCGCCGATATTGGTGCCAGATTGCTGTTTGTCGAGCTGGAAATTGCGGCCTTGCCGTCTGATCATGTCGACAGATTGCTGGAAACAGCGGAATTTGCTGCATGGCAGCCCTGGCTGCGGCGGGTTCGGGCCTTTGCCCCGCATCAGCTGTCTCCTGATATGGAGCGGATGCTGGCTGAGCGCGCGCCAAGCGGGCGCGGCGCGTGGGTACGGCTGTTTGACGAGACGGCAGCGGGATTGCGCTTTCCCTTTGGCGATGCCGAAGTTACCGAGGCAGAGGTGCTGAACAAACTGTCCAGCCCCGATGCGGATGAACGGCGCGAGGCTGGTGCCTCGCTGTCGCAGACATTGAAGGCGAATGAACGCCTGCTGTCACTGGTGCTGAACACCATCGCCAAGGACAAAGAGGTGGAGGATCGCTGGCGCGGATTTGCGCGGCCGGTGGCATCGCGCAATCTTGATAATGATGTAGATGACCAGACGGTTGATGCGCTGGTCGCAGCGGTGGATGATCGCAACGCTGATCTGTCGCACCGCTATTACCGGCTGAAAGCTGGCTGGATGGGCGGCGACACGCTGAACTGGTGGGACCGGAATGCCCCACTTCCCAGCGATGATGATCGCAAATTCAGCTGGGACGAGGCGCGTCAGCTGGTGCTTGCGTCCTTTGACGGATTTGATCCGCAGATGGCCGCGCAGGCAGAACCGTTTTTCACCCGCAACTGGATTGACGCCGAGCCGCGTGCCGGCAAAAGTTCCGGTGCGTTCTCGCATCCGGTAACGCCCTCAGCGCATCCCTATATTCTGATGAATTTTTCCGGCAAGTCGCGTGATGTGATGACGCTGGCGCACGAGATGGGCCACGGCATTCACCAGCGCCTTGCTGCTGATCGCGGATATCTGATGTCCGACACACCGCTGACACTGGCTGAAACCGCTTCGGTCTTTGCCGAGATGCTGACCTTTCGCCGGTTGGTTGACAGCACGGATGATCCGGCGATCAGGCAACGGCTTCTTGCTGGCAAGGTTGAGGATATGCTGAACACTGTTGTCCGGCAGGTCGCCTTCCACAATTTCGAGACACGCTTTCACGATGCCCGCAGGAATGCCGAGCTGACCAGCGATGAAATTTCGGACATCTGGATGGAAACGCAGCGCGCCGCGTTGGGGCCAGCGATCAAGACAGGCGATGATTATCGTCCGATCTGGGGATATATCCCGCATTTCGTGCACACACCGTTTTATGTCTATGCCTATGCCTTTGGTGATTGTCTGGTGAACGCGTTGTGGCAAACCTACCAGTCTGCACAGGCCGACGGTCAGGCAGCCGATTTTGTTGCCAGCTATCGAAGCCTGCTGCAGGCAGGCGGGACCGAGCGATATGATATCGCCCTGCAACGCTTTGGGCTTGATCCGCGTGACCCGGCATTCTGGTCGATGGGGCTGGATATGATCTCTGGCATGATTGATGAACTGGAAGGGTTGTCCTGATGGCTGAGCAGGATGGTCGTGACGGCGGACGTGTTGGTGGCCGGATTCGCCGCTATGCCCGCGTAACCAGTACGATGACAGGGCTTGCCGCGCGCATGGCGGGCGAGCGCTATCTGGGGATCGAGATTGATCGTGCCAAGCATGCTGCCGATCTGCGGGATGCGCTTGGCGGGCTGAAAGGCCCGATCATGAAGGTCGCACAGATTCTGTCGACAATTCCGGATGCATTGCCACCCGAATATGCAGAAGAGCTGGCCAGCCTGCAGGCTGATGCCCCGGCGATGGGATGGCTGTTCACCCGTCGCCGGATGGCGGCAGAACTTGGCCCGGACTGGCAGCAAAGGCTGAAGTCCTTCTCGCGTGAGGCGGTATCCGCAGCCTCGCTTGGCCAGGTTCATCAGGCGGAGGATCTGGACGGCAACCTGCTGGCGATGAAACTTCAATATCCCGACATGGCAACGGCCATTGACGCGGATCTGCGCCAGCTGCGGCTGGTCTTCCAGCTCTATGAGCGGTATGACTCGGCAATATCGACCGGTGATATCTATAGCGAGTTGTCGGAACGCCTGCGTGAGGAGCTGGACTATCGGCGCGAGGCGGCGAACCTGGCACTCTATCAACATATGCTGCGTGACGAGACCTGTGTGCGCCTGCCTGACTATCGTGCAGATATGTCGAGTGACCGATTGCTGACGATGAGCTGGCTGGAAGGCACCCGCGTGATGCCGTTCCTTGAAACCCGCCCGTCGCAGGAGGTCCGCAACGAGATCGCGAAGAATATGTTCCGCGTCTGGTACGTGCCGTTCTATTTCTATGGTGTTATCCATGGTGACCCGCATCTTGGCAATTATTCGCTGACCGAGGACAACCGGATCAATCTGATGGATTTCGGGTCGATCAGGCTGTTTCGCCCGTCATTTGTGGGCGGGGTGATTGATCTGTATCGCGCGTTACGCGATCAGGATGAGGCGCTGGCTGTGCATGCTTATGAAAGCTGGGGTTTTCACGGGCTCGACCGAGAGGCGATCGAGGTTTTGAACATGTGGGCGGAGTTCATTTATGCGCCACTGCTGGAAGACCGTGTAAGGCCTATTCAGGCCTTGCGTAATGGCAGTGCCGGACGCGACCTTGCCGGCAAGGTTCATGGCGAACTGAAGCGCATCGGCGGCATTCGCCCGCCACGTGAATTTGTGTTGATGGACCGCGCCGCGGTGGGCCTTGGATCGGTCTTCATGCATCTGGGTGCCGAGGTCAACTGGCACACACTGTTCCATGAACTGATCGACGATTTTGACCGGCAAAAGCTGGCAACGCGCCAGCGCGAGGCCGCTATCATCGCCGGCATCCCCGAAGAGCTGGTGCAAGAAGCCAGCTGACGGGGCCGGGGTCTGTCTGGTCAACGTCAGTTCATTGCAGAATGCCTATCGCCGGTCGCTTATGGAAGGCTGGCTGCTTACGGAAGACTGGCTGCTTATGGAAGGCTGGACAGAATCTGGTCGAGCGAAGACTTGGCGTCACCATAAAGCATCCGCGAATTATCCTTGAAGAACAGGGGATTCTCGATCCCGGAATAGCCGCGTCCCTGACCACGCTTTGAGATGATGACCTGACGGGCCTTCCATGCTTCGAGCACCGGCATGCCGGCGATCGGACTGCCCGGATCATCTTGCGCGGCCGGATTGACGATATCATTGGCACCCAGAACGATCACGATATCGGTCGTCGGGAAATCATCATTGATCTCGTCCATCTCCAGAACAATGTCATAGGGGACCTTGGCTTCTGCCAGCAGCACATTCATGTGCCCCGGCAGACGGCCAGCGACCGGGTGAATGGCAAAGCGGACATTCTTGCCCTGTGCTCGGAGCCGGCGGGTGATTTCTGAAACGGCACCCTGCGCCTGTGCCACGGCCATGCCATATCCCGGCACGAAAACGATCTCCTGTGCATCTGCAAGATCGGCGGCTACAGACGCCACATCGGTGGCGATCATCTCGCCCTCGACCTCTTGTGCCGAGGACGTCGCTGTACCCCAGCCACCCAGAATGACCGACAGGAAGTTCCGGTTCATCGCCCGGCACATGATATAGGACAGGATCGCACCTGAAGCGCCGACCAGCGCGCCGGTGACGATCAGCAGATCATTGCCAAGCAGGAATCCGGTGGCGGCAGCTGCCCAGCCGGAATAGGAATTCAGCATCGAGACAACAACCGGCATGTCAGCGCCGCCAATGGCCATCACAAGATGCGCGCCAAAGATCAGCGCAATGGCTGTCATCAGATACAGCGTCCAGATGCCGGCATGATTGAGATACATGAACCCGAGCCAGATACAGGCAGCAACGGCAATCAGGTTCAGTATGTTGCGGCCAGGCAGCGTCAGCGGCTTGCCATCCATGATGCCGGCAAGTTTGGCAAAGGCGACGATGGATCCGGTGGTGGTCACCGCGCCAATGAAGACGCCCAGAAACACTTCCACCTCATGGATGATCTTTTCGGTCGAGGTCAGGCCGCTGGGCGGTGCCAGTTCCGAATTGATGCCGATAAAGACAGCTGCCAGACCGACAAAGGTATGCAGCGCTGCCACCAATTGCGGCATGCCTGTCATTTCAACACGCCGGGCCACGACCAGACCAATCACCGAACCGACAGCGATCATGATGATCAGAATGCCCGAGATGGTGACCTGCGGGCCAAAAATGGTAGCACCCACAGCAAGGGCCATGCCGACAATGCCGAACCAGACGGCGCGCTTGGCGCTTTCCTGATTTGACAGCCCGCCAAGTGACAGGATGAACAGCACGCTGGCAGCAATATAGATGGCGGTAACGATATTAGCAGTCATTGGATATTTCTTTCCCGCCTCAGCTTTTCTGGAACATGGCCAGCATGCGGCGCGTTACCATGAACCCGCCAACAATGTTGATCGTCGCAATCAGCACCGAAATGCTGGCAAGGATCATGACAATGCCATTTGAGGAGCCGATCTGGAGGAGCGCCCCCAGAATGATGATGCCGGAAATGGCGTTGGTAACCGCCATCAACGGTGTGTGCAGCGCGTGGCTGACATTCCATATGACCTGAAAGCCGACGAAGCAGGACAGGGCAAATACAATGAAATGCTGCATGAAGCTGGCTGGCGCGTAGGCACCGACAAGCAGCATGAACAAGCCGCCGCCAACCAGAAGGCCAATTTGCTGCCGGCCCGCCTTGCGATGCGCCGCTGCTTCCTGCGCAGCTTTTTCTTCGGGCGTCAGCTCTGGCGGCTTTTCAGGCGCTGGTGCCTTGCCGATGGCCTGAACTTTCGGGGCTGGTGGCGGATAGGTGATCTCGCCGGCATGCACCACCGTCGCGCCGCGAATCACATCATCTTCCATATTGATGGTCACCTGACCGTCCTTTTCAGGTGTCAGATCATCCAGCATATGACGGATATTTGTGGCGTAGAGGGTTGAGCTTTGCGATGCCATACGGCTTGGAAAATCGGTGTAGCCGACAATGGTCACGCCGTTATCCGAGGTCACCACCTGGTTTGGCACTGTCAGATCACAATTGCCGCCCTGTTCAGCCGCCAGATCGACCACAACCGATCCCGGCTTCATCAGCGCAACCATTTCGGCAGGCCACAGCTTTGGCGCGGGCCGCCCCGGAATCAGCGCTGTCGTGATGACGATATCAATTTCAGGTGCCTGTTGGCGGAACAGTGCCATTTCCTTTTCGATGAATTCGGGTGAGGCAGGTTTGGCGTATCCGCCTTCGCCTGATCCATCTTCCTCGAATTCCAGCATCAGGAAATCGGCACCCATCGATTCAATTTGCTCGGCCACTTCCGGGCGCACGTCAAAGGCACGGACAATCGCCCCAAGCGAAGTGGCGGTACCGATCGCGGCAAGCCCGGCAACACCGGCACCGATCACCAGAACCTTGGCTGGCGGCACCTTGCCGGCGGCTGTAATCTGCCCGGTAAAGAAACGGCCAAACTGGTTTCCGGCCTCGATCACTGCACGGTAACCGGCAATGTTCGCCATTGACGACAGGGCGTCCATCTTCTGGGCGCGGCTGATTCGCGGCACCATATCCATCGCGATGGCATTCGCACCGGCAGCTTTGAAGCTGTCCAGCAAATCGGCATTCTGTCCGGGCCAGAACAGGCTGATCACAGTCTGGTCGGCGCGCAGATGTTTTTCTTCCTTTTTGATGACACCGCGGACCTTGACCACGATATCTGACTGCTTCCACAGGCCGGCTGCGGTCTTGGCTATGGTGACGCCAGCCTCTTCATACAGGGCATCCGCAAATCCGGCATCCTGTCCGGCACCTGTTTCAACAACGCATTCATAACCAAGCTTGATCAGCTGACGCGCGCTGTCCGGAGTCATGGCGACGCGCTTTTCATCAGCCAGCAATTCTTTTGGGCATCCGACTTTCATTTGGCATTCCTGTCCGCGGCAATCCGTCCACCGCGCATATTCGTGTCATGTTCCTGCCCACTGTGGACCGTTCAGCATCCAGCAAACAAGGGTAAGATTGTTAAGGGATTTTTGCGTTTAGCGCTATAATACCGATGCCGTTTTCACCTCTGTGTCACGTTCCGGTATATCGGGTGATGGCAGCGGGCATGCTGCTGGCGTCCATTATTCGGTGAAGGTGTCGTCATTGCGTCAGCTTCAAGGTCAGGATTTTCAAACCTGTGACGCCGAACAGCAGCGCAAAGACCGATTCGAACCAACGTCGCGCACCGGCGTAAAGCCGCGCCAGCACCGTGTTTGAAAACAACAGCGCGTAGGCAATGAAGATTGACCCGTTGCAGAGCCCGACGACAAGAACAACAAGGGCCAGATCAGCTGCTCCGGTTCCGGCAGGCACGCCAATCGAAAACAGGGTTCCAAAAAACAGCACAGGTTTCGGGTTGGTCAGCTGCAGCATCACGCCGGCGGTAAAATAACCGTGCGGGGCGTTCATTTCAGCCATCGCGGCATGGGTGTCTGACATCGCTGCGCGCAATGACCGGAATGCCAGATACAAGAGATAGGCCGCACCGCAATAGCGTACAGCTTCCAGAATCCAGACATGAGCCATCAAAATAGCACCAACGCCAAGGGCGGCAGTGATGGACCAGATGTAGGAACCGGTGATGATCCCGGCGGCAAGCAGCAGCCCGGCTGGCCGGCCATGGCGCATAGATATACCAGCAATACCAAGCGTCGCCGGCCCCGGACTGACCGAGGCTACGATCCCTGCACCAAGCATCAATGGCCAGTTCAATTCGTCCATGGGTGTCGGCTCGATTGTTTCCGGGATCAGTGTATGCCGCATTAACCAACACGCGCCAGGCAGCTGGTTTTGCCGACAGGCTGGTGGTCGGTGAAGGCCAGGCTGATGGCCAGTGAAGCCAAGGAATGACAAAACCCGGTGTCGATAAAACCCGGTGTCGGTAAAATCCGCAATCACCAAAACCCGGAAACAACAAAAGCCGCCAAGCAATGCCAGGCGGCTCGTTTGCAGTTATGACGCGCGAAAAAACCTATCGCGAAAGAGGGGCCTAATAGCCCTCACGCTCCATGCGCTTGCGCATAAGCTTGCGGACCCGGCGGGTCGATTCGGCAGCTTCACGTGCCCGGCGCTCTGACGGCTTTTCATAAGCGCGACGGTTCTTCATCTCGCGGAACACGCCTTCGCGCTGCAGCTTTTTCTTCAGGACGCGCAGCGCCTGATCAACATTGTTATCTCGTACGGTTACGTACACGGTATGTCACTTCCTTTTTGCAAATACGGCTGCAGGACTAAAGTCCCGCGCGCCCCAAGGACGCCAAATCTTGAACAGGATCGGGGTTTTAGCATGATGAAAGCCGGTCTGTAAAGATGCGGCGCACAGGAAAAAATTGACGCACGCGACCGCTTGGCACTGGCGTTCGGTGTGGATTTGGTCATATCTTGATGTGAGGGGGAAATCTGATCGACCATAAAAAGACATCGTCAGGCCTGAAGAGCCGACAAACGACCTTTCCTCGATCGCTTTGTCGGACGGCAGAATTGGCCACGATGTGGACGCAGATATGACCGATTCCAATAAAAATTCCAGCATGAATGCCGATAAAGACGCGGGCATGTACCACGCGCCCGATCCTGATGCCACCGCCATTGTCGAGGCAGCGTTGATCCATATCCCGTTCGACGGGTGGAGCGATGCGGCACTGAAGGCGGGCGCTGCCGATGCAGGCCTTTCGCCCGACGACGTTGTGCGCCTGTTCCCTGCCGGGGCACTGGACGCCATTCTGCTGCATTCACAGCTTGCCGATATTTCAATGGTCGACGCGTTTGAGTCGATGACTGACCGGCCTGACCGCGTGCATCTGATGATCCGTGAGCTGATCCTGATTCGTCTTGATCAGGCTGCCTTGCATAAAGAGGCTGTGCGGCGGGCGCTGGCTATGCTGGCGCTTCCTGCCAATGCGCTGGTTTCAGCACGTGCGCTTTATGCCACCGTGGATACCATGTGGCGTGCTGCCGGACAGATGGACACCGACTTTTCCTTTTATACGAAGCGGGCGACGCTGGCGGCTGTTTACAGCTCGACCCTGCTTGCCTGGCTGGCGGACACCAGTGGCGACCCCGCGAATATCGAGAGTTTCCTTGATCGCCGGCTTGGCGATGTAGCGAAGATACCGAAAGCCACCGCACCGATGCGCGGCATCATGGAAGGTGGCCGCCGGTTTGCCGAAGGGGTATTCGGGGCTGCCAGCCGTCGCGCGCGGCGCTGATATCCGGCATAATCAATCAATAACCTGGATGCCGACAGCTGTGTGCTGCGCTGCGAGACGCTGCGCGGTTGCAGGACAGCCTGTCCAAACAGGTGGCATTTGCCAGCGGATAGGCTATAACCGCCTCCGCGATTGAATAACTTTAAGCCGGAAAGTACAGAACGCAACATGCCGATCAAGGTGCCAGACAATCTGCCAGCGCTCGACGACCTGCAAAAAGAGCAGGTTGATGTGATGACTGACAAGCAAGCGATTCGTCAGGATATACGGCCTTTGAAGTTGCTGCTGCTGAATTTGATGCCAAAAAAGCAGGATACCGAGATTCAGTTTGCGCGGCTGTTTGGCAATTCGCCCTTGCAGATCGAAATGATCCTGATGACAACGGCAAGCTATACGCCGCGCCATACCGAGCAGGGCTATCTGCGGCGCTTTTATCGCCAGCTTGAAGACGTGCAGGACGATTATTTCGACGCGTTGATCGTCACCGGTGCGCCGGTTGAACGGCTGCCCTTTTCAGATGTGGCGTATTGGGAAGAGCTCACACAGATCATGGACTGGTCGCGAACGCATTGTTTCCGCCGGCTTGGCATTTGCTGGGGTGCGCAGGCGCTGCTCTATCATTTGCACGGGGTTGAGAAGCATGATTGCGGTGAAAAGCTGTTTGGCATTTTCCGCCACAGCCTGATCCACAATAGCGGACGGCTGCTGCGCGGCTTTACCGACACGTTCCCGATGCCCGTATCACGCTATACCGAAAACCGCCGGGCCGACCTGGAAGGGGTGGGGATCGAGGTGCTTGCCGAAAGTGCCGAGTGCGGCCTTGGTATGGCGCGCCACCCGCATAGCGGTGATCTGTTTGTGCTGAACCATCTGGAATATGACGCCGATACGCTGGCGTCCGAATATCGGCGTGATCAGAAAGAGGGGCTGCCCACAGCCCTGCCGCAAGATTATTTTCCGGGTGATGATCCATCTGCAACGCCGGTCAATTTCTGGCGGCCATACGCGTTTTTGCTGCTCAGCAACTGGATCAATGATCTGTATCAGAACACGCCGTTCGATCTCACATCGCTTGGTGACAACTGACCCTGAATTCACTTTCTTTAGGTCAGGTGCGCCAAAAGTCAGGATTCCGGCAACTGGCGCGTGGCGTGTCCCATTTTCCGGTTGGTGTGGGCATCCGGCTTGCCATACAGATGCAGATGCACGCCGTTACTTGCCAACAGGTCTGGGACCTGCTGCATGTGCTGGCCAAGCAGATTGTCCATTTGCCAGCGCCCATAGGCAGATGTATCGCCAAATCCGAGGCCGGCCAGCACCCGCGCAAGCTGGGTGAACTGACTGCTGGCGCAGCCCTCGATCGTCCAGTGAAATGAATTATGCGGCCGCGGCGCCATTTCGTTGAACAGCAGCCTGTCATCACTGGTCACAAAGAATTCGACGGCCAGCACCCCGAAAAGACCAACCTCATCGGCAAGGGCGGCTGTGGCCTGCTGTGCTTTTTCTGCCAGCGATGACGGAATGGTGGCAGGTGCAACGGTGCGCGCCAGAATGCCGTTTTCATGGGTGTTCTGGCTGACCGGAAAATGGGCGATGCTGCCATCCGGTGCGCGGGCAACAAGGCAGCTGATTTCAAACGCGAAATCGATCTTTTCTTCCAGGATTGCATCATCGCTGCCAAAGCTGTCAAAGATTGCGCTGGCATCGTCACCGCTGGCCACCCGGCGCTGTCCCTTGCCATCATAGCCAAGACGGCATGTCTTCAGAATGCCGTCCCCGCCCAGTTCTGTCAGCGCGCCGTCAAGTCCGGTTGCTGATGTAACAGGCCAGAAACGCGGTGTGTTGATGCCAAGGCGAGCTGCCAGCGTCTTTTCAGCAACACGATGTTGCGCGATGCGCAGGGCTGCCTCCCCCGGGCTTGCCGGGCAATGCGCGGAAATCTGTTGCATGACCTCGGCCGGGACATTTTCGAATTCGCTGGTCACCACGTCAACGGATGCCACAAAGTCATTCAGCGCCGCCAGATCATCATAGGCCGCCTCGGTCCAGCGGCTGGCCACTGATGCGGCCGGGCTTGCCGCGGCGTCCGGGGCATAAATGTGGGTGTCGATGCCAAGCTGCGCGGCGGCAATTGCCAGCATGCGGCCCAGCTGGCCACTGCCAAGAATGCCGATGCAACGGGACGTCGTCATGAGGGTGTTTCGGCCACCGACAGCGTCTGCGCTTCGCGCCAGCTATCCAGACGGCCAGCGATATCACTGTCACCAATGGCCAGAATCTGCGCAGCCATAAGGCCGGCATTCTTGGCACCGGGTTTGCCGATTGCCAGAGTGCCAACCGGCACACCGCCAGGCATCTGCACAATCGACAGCAGCGAATCCATACCTTTCAGGGATTTGGACTCGACCGGCACGCCCAAAACCGGCAGGCGTGTATTGGCTGCCAGCATGCCCGGCAGATGTGCAGCCCCGCCCGCGCCGGCAATGATCACCTTCACCCCGTCTGCAGCCGCCGTGCTGGCAAAGTCTGACAGTCGGCCGGGGGTACGATGCGCAGAAATAATGCGCGATTCGAAACCGATGCCGAGTTCTTCAAGAATCGTTGCCGCTTCCTGCATGGTGTCCCAGTCAGACTGGCTGCCCATGCAGATCACAACAGGTGCTTGGGGTGTGGTCATGTCTCGAACTCTTGCCTAAAGATACTTTCGATGTGCTGTGCGAATGCGGGTGCCGCGTGTCAGGCGATTATATCGGGAAGAATGCGGCTGCGGATCAGTTCTATCTCGTCTTTCAGTCCCAGCTTGCGCTTTTTCAGGCGCTGCAGCTGGAGCTGGTCAAACGGCGTGTCGGTTCCAAGCTGGCCAATGACATCGTCAAGATCACGATGTTCGCTTTCCAGTTCACC
>TARA_Y200000002_G_scaffold68719_3_pt1 | contig 11438 bp, 13 predicted proteins | sample TARA_Y200000002 | Tara Oceans TARA_Y200000002 (sample SAMEA2619388) | marine metagenome | biome: marine biome (ENVO:00000447); feature: surface water layer (ENVO:00002042); material: "saline water (ENVO:00002010), including plankton (ENVO:xxxxxxxx)" | depth 5 m | reverse complement strand
ATATTTTAATAGTTATGCAGATCATTTTGATATTAAAAAAAATATTAGATTTGGAACTGAAGTAGTTAAATGCAAACAATCTGATAATGAAGAATGGACTGTTGAATGGCGTCATTTTGAGTCCAACAAAAAAGAGATCTCAAATTTTGATGCCTTAGTAGTATGCAATGGACATCATCATGAGCCAAGATATCCAGATTATCCTGGAGAATTTACTGGAGAATATTTGCACTCTCATGATTTTAAGTCAGCTAAACCTTTTGCTGGTAAAAAAGTTTTAGTAATCGGTGGAGGTAATTCTGCTTGTGATGTTGCTGTTGAAACTGCCAGAGTTGCTAAGTCAATTTCTATAAGTTGGAGGCGGGGATATTATTTAATTCCAAAATTTATGTACGGACTTCCTACAGATCTATATGCAATAAAAAGCAGATGGGTGCCAAGAATTTTTAGAGCACCATTTATGAAATATATGTTAGAAAGATTTCAAGGTAAAAATGAAGATATTGGTCTTCAAAAACCTGAGCAACCCATATTTGCTACACATCCAACAGTAAATTCAGAACTTTATTATGCAGTGAGACATGGAAAAGTTACCCCTCAGAAAGATATTAAAAGTTTCAATAATAATAAAGTTATGTTTATTGATGGTCATGAAGAAGAATTTGATGTTGTTATTGCGTGTACAGGCTTCAAGATCAAACATTCCTTCTTTGATAAAGATTTTATAAATTATGAGAATGGAAAAGTACCACTTCTTCACAGAATGATTCCTGCTGACATAAAGAATTTATACTTTATTGGATTATTCCAACCATTAGGATGTATTTGGCCTGGTGCTGAGTTACAGTCAAAACTTGCTGCAAAACATTTGGTTGGTGATTGGAAGCCTAAAAAATCTATTAAGGATTTACTAGCAAAAGAAATGGCTAATCCAGATGTTCCTCAGTTAGATACTCCCAGGCATACAATTACTGTTGACGATCCTTCATTTAGAGAGAGACTTAAAAATGAACTCAAAAAGTGTACACCTGCATATGAGGCTTAAATGAAATTTTTGAAATTATTAATTCTATTTTTTTCAATAACATTGTCTTCAGATGACAATAACTGTGAAGAAGCAAAGCTATATTTTGTTTTTCCACCTGACGGTTATGTCTCAGATGGAGGTAGTGTTAAAGTCGTATTTGGAGCAGACAATATTGCTATAAATCCAGCTGGATTAGAAGAAGATGCTGTGGAATGTGTAATATCTGGCCATCATCATTTGATAATAAATGATGAGTACAATGTCTCAGTGTTTAAAGATGTTGCTATTCCATTTCAAAAAAACATCCTGCACTTTGGTGGCGCTCAAACAGAAGCTGAATTATCTCTACCTCCTGGTAAATATTCACTTCAACTTGCGCTCGGAAATTATGAACATATGCCAATAAAACCATTTGGTGCAGGCGAAGAATACATACCAATTATTTCAAAAAAGATTCAAATAACAATATCTGAATAGTCTAGGAAATCTTTCGATTGTATATTTTTTCTACTACAATGATTTTATGAGAGGAATGAGTATATACAGTGGATTCTTGATATTAATGTTTACTTTGAGCATTAATTCTAAAGAGATAATTATTGAAGCAGGGCCCAATGCTCATGAGCGCCTGCAAGAAGCAATGATTTTGATGAAAGATGGGGATATATTAATAATTGATTCTGGTAATTATATTTTTGAAGATAGTCTTTCGCTTGATGTAGATAATGTAACTATAAAAGGCAAAGGAATGAATGAAACTATCCTTGATTTTAAGGATCAAAAGACAGGTGCCCAAGGATTATTAGTCACTTCTGATAAAGTAACATTGGAAGGTTTTTCAATTATGGATGCAAAAGGAGATGCATTAAAAGTTATTGGTTCCAAGGGCATTAATATGATTAATCTTAAAACTGAGTGGACCGGAGGTCCAAAAAGTTCAAATGGGGCATATGGCTTTTATCCAGTAGAATCGGAAGATGTCTTAATCGATGGTTGTATTGCAATTGGTGCATCTGACGCAGGTATATATGTAGGGCAATCTAGAAATATTATTGTTAGAAACAGTATTGCCCAGTATAACGTTGCCGGTATTGAGATTGAAAACTCCTATTATGCAGATGTATATAATAATTTGGCATCCCATAATACTGCTGGTATTTTGGTTTTTGATCTTCCAGATTTACCTCAACAAGGTGGCCATCATATTAGAGTGTTTGATAACAAAGCAATTGATAATGATACTGATAACTTTGCTCCTGAAGGCAACATAGTTGGAGAAGTTCCAAGAGGAACAGGAATAATTATTATGGCTAACTCTGATGTTGAGATTTTTAATAATTTAATAAGTGGAAATGGAACTGTAAATTTATCGATTGTGTCGTATGGCGATGAGACAGATGATAAAAATTACTATCCTCATCCAAAAAGAATACAAGTCCATAATAATAATTATGGTCCAAGTGGGTTCGATCCAGATCTTGAAACTGGAGATCTTGCAAAAGCACTTTATGAGATAAGTGATGGTAATATGCCAGATATTTTTTGGGATGGAGTTCTACCACTTTCACAAATAATACTAGGACAGCCAAAAGATGAACAATTAATAATAGATGAAGAAATTTCAACCAGCTTCCTTACTATTAGCCCAATTAAGTATATGTTGGGTTTTTCAGAGCCCATCAAAACAAGCAAACAAGAATTTAATGGAACTATTTCTCCATTGAATTCTGTAGTAATCGAATCATTTTGAGAATTATGAAAAAGATTTTAATCACATTCTTATTATCATTTTTTTATAATCACCTGTCAGCTGTTAATGATCAGATGATTTTGGCAGAAAACTTTCCAGACAAACTTTCAGATTTTGAATTTTTTATGGATAACTCTGCCCAAATTCCACATGATAAAGTAATCCAGTATGAGCTCATATCGAGCCTGTTTTCTGATTATTCAAAAAAACAAAGGTGGGTGTATGTGCCATCTGATGTAAAAGCTAATTATGAACAAAATTGGGTTTTTAATTTTCCCACTGGCTCAGCATTAATTAAGACTTTTTATTATCCTGTAGATGAAAGAGACCCAGTTCTTGGAAAGCAATTGCTTGAAACAAGATTATTACTGAGAAAGAGCCATGGATGGGAAGCGGTTTCATATGCCTGGAATGAAGATCAAACCGAGGCTTATAAAAAAATTGCAGGTAAAACAATTAGTACCTCATGGACAGACTTCATGGGAGATGAAAAAGAGGTGCGTTATAGAGTACCAAATGTAAATCAATGTAAAGAGTGTCATTCAGCAGAAGATAAAATAACGCCAATAGGACCAAAGGCAAGAAATATCAATAAGAAGTTGGTTTATGATGATGGTGAATTTAATCAATTAGAGTATTGGATGGATAGACAAATAATTGATAACTATCCATTAGATCTTATTTCTCCTGTAGATTGGACAAATGAAAATTTGAATATCAATGATAGGGTAAGATCATATTTAGATGTAAATTGTGGACATTGCCATTCACCTACAGGAAATGCTAATTCTACCGGACTATATCTTCAACTTGATGAAACGAGGGATATTCATCTAGGTATTTTCAAAAAACCTGTTGCAACAGGAAGAGGTAGTGGTGGCTTCAAATACTCAATAGTTCCAGGAAAACCAGACGAATCAATTCTTCTATATCGAATGACATCTATGGATCCAGGAGTAATGATGCCAGAATCTGGAAGATCTTTGTCTCATATCGAAGCTGTTGAAATGGTTAGAGAATGGATATATGGTCTATAGGTGCCTCAGTTTCAGCCTAACTTTTTTATTTTCAATAAGCTGTTTTTCAAATGAAAGTATGTTGGGTTACTGGGCTACCTCTCAATCAATAGTTCAGGTAAGTAATTGCAACAAAAAATTATGCGCAACTATAGAACATATCTTTGTTGATAAAGGAGTAGATCCAAAATCAATTTTAGATACAAACAATAGAAACAAGTCTTTAAGAGATAGAACATTGGTAGGCATAAATCTTTTAGAGAACTTTGATATGGTAACCAGCGATATAACTGAATTAAAGGGTGGAAAGATATATGATCCGGGTCGAGGCAGAATATTTAAATCAAATTTGTATTTTTTAGAAAATGGTAATTTAAAGGTCGAAGGTTGTATGATGGGTATTTGTGATAATGAGGAGTGGCTACCCCTTAACGTGAGCATTAGCGAAGATGGTTCACGAGTTGCAGAACTAAAATAATTATTAATTTATTAAAATGAAAAAAATTAATTTCAAAGATAAGTTTGAAAAATTTACTGATCAATGGTCTCCAAAAGTTGTTGCTGAAATGAATAATTATCAATTTAAACTTGTAAAGATTCAAAATGACTTCATTTGGCATAAGCATGATGACACAGACGAAGTCTTTATTGTTATGGATGGAAAGATTTTCATAGAATTTGAATCAGAAACAGTTGAACTTGATCAGGGTGAAATGATAGTAGTTAAAAAAGGCGTTAAACATAGACCATTCTCAAAAGAAGAAGCATGCATAATGCTAGTTGAACCAAAAGATGTAGTTAATACAGGTGACAAAGTTAGTGAACTTACAGCACCAAATGACCAATGGATATAAGGGTTAAATAAGTGATGACAAAATTCTCAATATTTATTTTAGCGTTTCTAATTTTAGGATTAGCAATATATAGTCCCCATATTCTGAGGCTATATAAATTAGCAAATTTATATAATGAAAAAACTATTGCTCAAAACTTTATTAATATTGATAAAATTTTTAAAAATACTTCAAGTCCAATACCTGCATCAGACGATCCATACATTTTTGAAAAAAAAGAATTTAGTCTTCCTAAACAATACACATTTGAAGGTGAAGAGTTAAGTTTATCTGATGGACTTGCTCACTTTCATACAGATGGACTCATTGTTTTACACAATGGAAACATGCTTTATGAGAACTACTGGAATGGAAATGCAATAGATAGTAAACATATATCTTTCTCAGTCGCAAAATCATACTTATCAGCACTCATTGGAATAGCTGTCGAGGAAGGTTTGATAGACAATATTGATGATGAGGTATCTGTATACCTCAATGATTTTAAAAATACAGGTTATGAAAAAGTAACAATTAAAAACTTGTTACAGATGTCATCTGGCATCGAGTTTAACGAAGACTATCTTGATCCAAATTCAGATATAAATAAGTTTGGAAGAGCTACCGCAAGAGGAAAACCATTTAGAGACTTTGCTAAAAGCCTTAAAAGTGGCAAAGAACAAGGAACGTTCAATCATTATGTAAGTTTAGATACTCAAGTATTGGCCTTTATTCTTGAATCAGTTACAAAAATGCCTGTAAGAGAATTTCTGTATAAAAGAATTTGGAATAAGATTGGAACCGAAAGCGATGCTTATTATATTACTGACACTTCAGGTGTAGATATGGCACTTGGTGGACTCAACGCAACCTTAAGAGATTATGCAAAATTTGGACAACTCTATCTTAATAACGGTAATTGGCTAGGAGAGCAAATTATCCCTGAGGCATGGGTAAAAAGCTCACATACACCAGATTCGCCACATTTAATGCCAGATGCAGGTGAATTATCATCAAACGAATGGGGATATGGATATCAGTGGTGGATTCCTGGAAATCCTATGGATGACTATACGGCTCATGGGATATTTAATCAGTTTATTTATGTTGATCCAAAATCAAGAGTGGTAATTGCAAAGACATCCTCCAATCATAGATTTAGATCTGAAAAAGAATATTCAAAAGCTGCTCACATTGCAATGTTTCGAGCGATAGCAAATGACATAAAAAAGGAATTTAATTAATTTGTATTAAGAAAGATTCTTTCATAAAATTGCTATATACAATTTATTTGGAGAAGAAATGAAACTAAGTTCATTAAAAATAACATCACTAGGTTTGCTTTTATCATTAAGCTTTTTTGCTTATAGTCATAGCGATCATAGTTCTGATATGAAAAAAGATTTTGAGATTAAAGCCTATACAGGAGCTGCGCCAGATTTTATTGGTAATTTTGCAAGTGTGATTGGCTCTGATGGCAAAGTTCTTAAAGAAGGTACAAATGGTTGGACGTGTTTAGCGTTTACAGCAAACATGATGGGTGACTCAATGGATCCAAGAATGGCTACTCCAGCATGCATGGATTCAAATGCAATGGCATGGGCAAATGCATATATGAATCAAGAAGTTCCTAAATTAGAAAATGACGGTTGGGCATGGATGATTCATGGAGATACCGGTGCAGATAATTTTAGAGCTTTTTCTGAAGGTGACAAGGCTGGAACAAATCCTGAAGATTGGATTGAGTCTGGTGCTCACCTTATGTTAATGCCGAAGGATCCAAGTACTCTAGATAATACAACTACCGATTTCACAACTGGATCTCCATACGTTATGTTTAAGGGTACACCCTATGTTCATATGATGATTCCAGTATCTGGTTATTATGATATCCAGCCTGAATCAGCACCTAAATAAGAAATATTATGGAAGATGTAAGAGTATATATGATTGCAAATATTCAGATTCATGATGCAGACAGATATAGAGAATATGAAAAAGGATTTTTTCCTATTTTAAAAAAACATGGAGGTGAATTTATTACTTTTGATGATAATATCTCTCATGTTGAGGGAGAAACACCTATGACTGGAAGAATAATAATGTTCAGTTTTCCATCTTCTGAGAAAGCTGATGAATGGTACAATGATCCTGAATATCAAAGTCTCTCTGAAAATAGAAGAGCTGCAGTAACTACAACAGCAATTACAAAGATACATGGTTTGCCACCAAGATAAATAAACATGGAAAGATATAAAACATTTAAAGAATTCTACCCTTACTATATAAGCGAGCACGAAAATAAATACACGAAGTTATTACATTTTATTGGAACAAGTGTAGGCATTTTTTTTCTTATAATTTTTTTAATATCGTTTGAGTTTATGTATTTATTATTTGCTTTAATTTCTGGATATGCTTTCGCATGGATTGGCCACTTTTTTATTGAAAAGAATAAGCCTGCTACCTTTAAATATCCATTCTATAGTTTCATTGGCGATCATAAAATGTTCATTGAGATATTGCAGGGTAAGCACAAGATATTATAGAAACTTCAACTCTATTAATAATTTAATTATTTTTTAAATGACACTTTTAAGCATCACAAGTATTTCTCACATATTGATCACATCAATATGTTTTTTAACTGCAATTTTTCTTCCAAAATTCTTTGTAAACAAAACAGATAAAGTTAAAAAGATATTTGCCATTTTAATTATTACATTATTATGCATAAATCAATTAATGGATTTATATAGGGAAGGATATCTAATGGAGTGGAAATTAGGACTCCCTCTACATTTATGTGATTTCTCTACTTTTTCAATAATCATTTATCTTTTAACAAAAAATAAGGATTTTTTTCTTTTTGCATTCTTCTTTGGGATTCTTGGTGGAAGCATGTCCTTGCTAACCCCTGATACTGTTTATGGTTTTCCATATGTCGGATATATCCAAAATCAAATTGGGCATACCATGATATTACTTGGTGTTTCTTATGCGATGATAATTGATAATCAAAGACCGGAGCTAAAAGACGTTCATAGGATGCTTATAATTGCATCAATCTTATTAATCTTAATGTACCTTATAAATTACTTATTAGGGCCTCCAGCAAACTATTGGTATCTTATGGAGAAACCAGTTGGAGACAATTTAACAAAACTTTTTAGACCAGCACCATTTCATATGATTGATATTTATATCATTGCGGCGGTACTTTGTTATTTAATGTATTTACCATATTTTTTAAAAGATAAATTTAGAATATCTAAAGCTTAATGCCAAGCGTATCAAACAAACAAATACCTGAGAGCTTCAGAGCAAATAGATCAAGATTTTTTCAATGGCTTGGAAGATCTGTATTGAGTATTCTTGGCTGGAAGGTAACTGGAATTATCACGAACGATCAAGCAAAAAATAACTTAGTTGTAATTGTTGCACCTCATACCTCTAACTGGGATGGTATCCTTGGAATCGCTGCATTAGCGGGATTAGACGCAAAAATAACATTCATTGGCAAAGATACTGTTTTTAAATACGGATTAGGTCCTTTTTTAAGATATGTAGGAGGCATTCCAGTAAATAGAAAAAATCCGGGAGGTATTATCAAAGATGCTATAGATCAACTAAAAATAAGAAAAGGCTCCTTAATAGCGATGTCTCCTGAGGGAACAAGAACAAAAGTCAAAGAATGGAAAACAGGATTTTTAAGAATTGCATCTGAGATAAAAGCTGATATTGTTCCAGCATCTTTAGACTTCAAAAAGAAGGAAATTCTTCTTGGAGAAATTTTTAAACCAAGTGGAGACAACACAAAAGATATTTTAGATCTAAAGAAATATTACAGTGCGTTTGCTCCTAAACATCCTGAAAAATTTTAGCCATTTATTCTTTCAATCATCTCATCAACCATTTTTTCTACAATAAATAATGGTGGATTTCCATGATCAAGGACTGCTGAATGGAAATCTTTAATATTAAATTTATCTCCAAGTTCATTCATCGCTTTTTCTCTTAACTCTAAAATTTTTATCATTCCGACTTTGTAGCTTAAAGCTTGTCCAGGCCAAACAATGTATCTCTCGATCTCTACTCTTACTTCTGTATCAGACATTCCAGTTTTAGACTTCATATAGTCCATTGCTTTTTCCCTTGTCCATTTCTTGTAATGAAGGCCAGTATCAACAACTAATCTTACTGCTCTAAATAACTCACTTTGAAGAATTCCTAGTTCGTCATATGGATTTTCAGCTAGTCCAATTTCTAGTGCTAATCTTTCAGCATATAAAGCCCAACCCTCTGAAAAGGCTGAAGTTCTGTATCCAAACCTTCTATACATTGTTAGTTTTTCGTTTTCTAAAGAATGTGCAATTTGATGATGATGACCTGGAGTAGCCTCATGGTAAGTAAGAGTTCTCATGCTATATGTCGGAGTTTGTTTTATATCATAGAGGTTTGCATAGAAAACTCCTGGCCTACTTCCATCAAGTGCAGGCGCTTGGTAGTAACCACCTGCAGCAGTTTGTTCAGAATATTCTGGCACTGCTTTAACTACAACATCTGATTTTGGCATCGTATGGAAATATTCAGTAGAAACTTTAATTGCTTCATCTACCATCTCTGTATAATCTTTCACTATAATTTCCTTTCTATCTGGAGTATCAGCATACAGAAAATCAGGATTCTCATTTAATTCATTCATCAATTGCCCAACATTTTTAGCAGAGTCATATCCTTGATTTGTTAGAATTTCTTTCATTCTGCTTGAGATTCGATTGACCTCAGATAATCCCATTTGATGAATTCTTTCTGGAGAATAGTCAGTAGTCGTATATGAACGAATTCTTAACTTATAGTATTCATCACCATTAGGCTGTGACCAAATTCCATGATTTTTATTTGCATTCTTTTGAGTTTTCATCATAAAACCAAGTAGCTTCTTAAATCCTGGTGTAACACTTTCTTCTATGGCCTTAATTATTTCGTTTCTAAAAAATTCTTTATCTTCAATATTAAGGTTCAAATCTTCTACTTTTTTTATAAATTGAGAATAAAGTGGATGTTCTTCATTGGAATAGTTTATGAACTCATTTAATTGTTTAATGACACGTTCATATACAAATTCTGGTGGAAATATTTTTACATTCGCCTGTTTTTCTAGATCAGCTAAAACACCATCATAGACTTCATCTATAAGTTTAACTCTGCTTATAAAATCACTTGCTTCTGAGTAACTTCTTATAGGATGATAATCATTTAAGAATTGAATTGTATTAAGATGAATGCCACCAATTTGATTGAGTGGGTAATCATGATATGGGAATTCTTTAAGCTCTTTATAATTATTTTCATAATCAAAAATGGCTATTTCTTTTGTATTTACCTGCGATGCAGTTAAATTTGAATCTTTATATTTGTATAGTGTTTTAATAATCTTTTCAGTTTCTTTGATATTCTTTTCTAAGTCATCCTCATTGGGTATTGATAATTTAGAATTATGTTTAGTAAGCCAATTAAAATTATCAAACACCCCCATATAAGTCATCGCTTCAGGAGAATCAATTAAGCCAAGCACAAGCTCTTTTCCTAAATAATGGTCTATAGAGTAGGGCTTCATAAAAAATAAGTTCGCTAAATAAAGAGACATCACTCCTATAGCTAGAATAAATAACCTCAAAGAGTACTTAAGAATTGTTTTAATCATGATAAAATTCCGTAAAAATATTTATATATTATGTCAGAAAAAATAGCTTCAATTAAGAAAGATGGAAACATATCAATCATCACCTTAAACGATGGCAAGGCAAATGTTTTTTCTCCAGAGATGTCTAAACAAGTTAATAACTGCTTAGATGAAGTCTCTTCAGAAGAAGGTGCACTTATTATTACTGGAAAAGAGGGAATGTTTTCAGCTGGGTTTGATCTGAAAGTTATCCAATCGGGTGATATGGAAAAAATTAAGGAAATGACTGTTGCAGGATTTTCTTTATTATCAAGGATCTTTGCTTTTCCAAGACCGGTAGTTGCTGCATGCTCGGGGCATGGCATTGCACTTGGAACTTTTCTACTTTGTTGTTGTGACTATCGTATCGGAGTAAAGGGTGATTACTTGATAGGCGCTAACGAAATGAAAACAAATATGGTTATTCCTACTCCAATTTTAGAATTAATAAAATTTAGAGTCTCGGATCAACACAAATATAGATCAATACTTGCTGCTCAAATGTATTCACATGTCGATGCAATTGAAGCTCATCTATTAGATGAGGTGGTTGATGAAAATTTAATTATGGAAAGAGCAATAGAAAAGGCTCAAGAGGTTCAAGAAGCAGGTCATCCAGCTTATAAACTTACAAAAGAAATATTTGTTGAAGAGGCATCTAGAAAGATTAACGAATCTATAGAAAATATTAAGAAGGAAAATTAAATTTCTTTAAATGATCTTCAACTCAGATATTAATATAGAAGAATTTAATTCCAGTTCAGACAAAACAATCTTAGATCAAATATATAATCTCAATCAATGTAATACCCCAGAAGTAGGATCACTTGATTCATATAATGACTTAATAGGTCTTCTAGATAAAAGTTCTGTAAATTACTTTTTGTTTAATGGAGATGAGGTTATAGGTTTTATAGTTTGTTTTAGAGAGAATGCGACATACAAATCTAAGAATTACAAATTTTTTTCAAGCATAAAGAATCAATTTCTTTACATCGATAGAGTTGTAATTAAATCAAGTTTTAGAGAAAGGGGCATTGGAACCAATCTTTATAAATTTGTTGAAAAAATTGCAAAAAAAAACAAT
>TARA_Y200000002_G_scaffold383199_1_pt1 | contig 11466 bp, 10 predicted proteins | sample TARA_Y200000002 | Tara Oceans TARA_Y200000002 (sample SAMEA2619388) | marine metagenome | biome: marine biome (ENVO:00000447); feature: surface water layer (ENVO:00002042); material: "saline water (ENVO:00002010), including plankton (ENVO:xxxxxxxx)" | depth 5 m | reverse complement strand
TTAATTAATTCAAATGGAACATTACAGGAATGAAGATGGTCGCTGATCGAAATGAGAAGATTATTGTCCATATGTGTTTACCGGAGAGAGAGGGATTCGAACCCTCGATGGGGATACAATCCCCATACTCCCTTAGCAGGGGAGCGCCTTCAGCCACTCGGCCATCTCTCCAAGACAGTAGATTTTATCATGCTACTAGAGAGATAACAAGATTAAGAGTTACCAGCTGAGTCGTCGTCAACTTCGCTGCCCTCGTCTTTAATCCTTTGATAGATTTCCTCGCGGTGTACCGAAATATCTTTCGGTGCGTCTACACCAATTCGCACCTGATGCCCTCTGACACCGAGCACGGTAACACGAACATTGTCCCCAATGATCAGTGTTTCTCCAACACGCCTTGTTAGTATTAACATATTATTCTTCCTCCATCATGCAACACCATTTGTCTTAAAAGTTATGCTTTAACACATCCTTCAATATGATTATAGCTTAACATGCCAATTAATTACATGATTTTAAGAAAAAAATCAAATGTTATGTGGAAATATCTCACAAAAATGATGGCATTTTGCTTAATCTGGATGCTTGCAGTACTTTGAAATGGACCTCCTTGAATATTTCAACCGACCGTTCTTGGCATATGTACGCACTAATTACCATGCTGCCTGAGTGAATATGTACCAGCCCGTTAGCAGCATGCCTTAGTAAGCACTTATAGATATCTGACTTGGCTGTCAAGTTAGAACCTATAATTGATAGTTTAGCAAGTTTCAGATTTGTGGCAATACGTTGTTTTTCAATCTCTTGTTTTTTATCAGCCAGCAGCCACATAATTTTATTGCCTGGACCGACTAAAAAAATTGCCCCGTCATCGGTTTTGATCACATCAAATTCGGATGATCTCCACTCTTCCTTATCTACTTCAACTGCGCAAAAATCATGATTGAGCGTAACTCCATATATCATCTGCTCTTTATCATTCGTTGAAGTCAAAGTCGTCCCTTGACCTTGCTCATAAGAGGAGAGCACCTGAATAGGAATTTTAGCATTCAGCGCCAACTCAATCGATGGCGGATGAAGCACCTGCGCCCCGTGCTTTGCAAATTGGTGCATCACAGCAAGCGGTAGCTTGGGCAGTAAAAAAGCGTTATCTATCTGCTTCGGGTTAGCACTCATTACGCCAGGAACATCTGTGTATATATCACATCTATCTGCTTTTATTTGTGATGCAATAAATACCGCGCTTGTATCAGAGCCGCCACGCCCTAAGGTAACCCACTCGTCGTCTTGATTAAGCGCTTGAAATCCGCATATGACTGGAATAATTTGTTTCGCCAAATACTGCTCAATGCGCTCTTTATTCAGTGAACATAATTTAGCCTCATCATATCTACCAACTGCCCGCATATCAAGCTGCGCTGCTGAGAGCGTTGCTGCACCTAGATCCAGCTCATTGAGCGCCATAACAAGTAATGCTGCTGATTGCATTTCCCCAGTGACCAATAAACTACTTCTTTCTCTGGGGTTTGGTAAAGTATTAAATTGATCGGCCAAATAACAAAGTTCATCTGTGGTTCTGCCCATGGCAGATACGACCACGACGATATGATTCTGATCCTCACGTGCTGCTGCAATCAATTTTGCAACATGCCTGATTCTGGAGATGTCCCTGAGAGATGTCCCGCCAAATTTTTGAACAATTAGACTCACAGAGCTTCCAACTGTTCTTTCACTTTACTAACAAATTCATTACGAATATCAAGTTGAGCTAAACTGATCTTACCTTGAAGCATGTTTGGCTTTCCTCCTCCGGATAATTCGATGCCAGACACTTCATTAAGATGCTTCATTAAAAGCCTAAGATCGATTTTACCAACTAAGGAACCAGAGGCACACAAGATAAATGCGCCCGATGACATATTACCGTGAGTCAATATCACAGCATTTTGCGACAATTCTCTTAACTTATCACAAACGCCACGCATTGCTTTAACATCACCCTGTGCAACTGGCGCATAAATAACATCAGTGCCCGCGATGGTCTGTCGGCGACTAAAAACATCTGATAGATCATTTGCGCCTGATTGAGCTTTTGCGTTCTCTTTGTTTTGCTTGATAATATTTGAAACTTTCTGACACATATCACCGATCGGCACTCTAAGAATTTGAGATAACTCATGATTCACCCTTCGACAATTCTGGTAGAACCTGATAGCCGCTAAACCAGTTACAGCCTCAAGCCTTCTTACGCCAGATGCAGCACTTGCCTGCTGAGTAATAGCAAATGCCCCAATATCACCGGTGCGCTCAACATGCGTTCCACCGCATAACTCACTTGAAAAATCACCAAACCGAAGTACTCTCACTTTATCGTCATATTTTTCATCGAATAAGGCAGTTACACCAGCTGCCTTAGCCTCATCAAGCGCCATCCATGAGGAGTTTGCAAGATGATTTTCATTGATCCAGCAATTCACAAGCAGCTCTATTTTATCGATCTGATCTGGTGTTAAAGCCTCAAAATGAGCAAAATCAAACCTTAATCGATCTTTAGTCACCAATGACCCACGCTGAACAACATGATCGCCAAGAGTAGCTCGCAGCGCACTATGAAGCAAATGGGTCGCACTGTGATTTTTTGCGGTATCTGTTCGATCATTAGAGACAATTTGCTCAACCTGATGCTGCAACATGATCACGCCATCTTTAACAGTACCTCGATGAATGATGGCCTGATCTAGCTTAAATGTCTCCTCTACAATAAAAAGCCCATCTTTTGACACCATCTGGCCACAATCACCTACTTGACCACCCCCTTCAGGGTAAAAAACAGTTTGGTCACAAATTACCTGTGCTTTTTTTCCTTTTGCCACCGATTCAACAGCTTGGTTATTTTCATCTAAAATATGAATCACATTACCTTGACCGTTTAGCGACGCATGACCTTTGAATTCTGTTGCCAGGTCAAGTGATAGCTGATACTGCGCGTCTTTGAACTGTCCTTTTGCTTGTGAGCGCTTACGCTGATCTTCAAGAAATCTCTTAAACCCCACCTCATCCACATGAGTACCGCGCTCTGCGGCCATATCTTTGAGCAGGTCAAGTGGAAAGCCATATGTGTCATATAATTTAAATGCATGCTCTGCAGAGATACTTTGGCCTTGTTCAAATAAATTTTCTACTAGCTGACATCCCTGAGCAAGTGTTTTAAAAAATGCCTCTTCTTCTCGCAAGACCACTTTTTTGGTATTGGCTTGAGCCTCTACAAGCTCTGGATAAGAATCGCGCAGCGTATATACAACATCTTCAACCAGATTGTTAAGAAATGGCTGCCTAATTCCTCCCTGATATCCAAATCGCATCGCACGGCGCATAATTCTTCGAAGCACATAACCTCGGCCCTCATTAGAAGGATATACCTGATCCAAAATTAAAAATGTGATGGCCCGCATATGATCCACAATAACCTGCATCGCAACATCAGATAACTTATCTGAGACCTTATTTTTCAATTGATCGATTAAATAAACAAAGGTATCAATTTGGAAATTGTTCTTCACGTTCTGCATGACTGCACTCATTCTTTCAAGACCCATACCAGTGTCAACAGCAGGCATTGGAAGTGGCTCTAAAGTACCGTCTTGCAAACGGTTGTATTGCATAAATACTAAGTTCCAAATTTCCATATACCGGTCACCATCCTCATTATCAGTTCCCGGGAGCCCGCCTTCAACAGAAGGCCCGTGATCAAAAAATATTTCAGTACATGGACCGCAAGGACCGGTATCACCCATCGACCAAAAATTATCCACACTATCAATACGAATGATTTTCTCACTCGGCAATCCTACCTCTTTGAGCCAAATATCATACGATTCGTTGTCTTTCATATAAACAGTTACACACAGCTTATCCACCGGTAATTGATAGTGCTCAGTAATCAGCTCCCATGCCATTAAGATCGCATCTTTCTTAAAATATGAACCAAAACTAAAATTACCGAGCATTTCAAAAAAGGTGTGATGTCTTGCGGTAAATCCCACATTTTCAAGATCGTTATGCTTCCCTCCAGCTCTTAAACAGCGCTGAGATGAAACAGCTCGATCAAAATCTAATTGTTTCTTTGCGAGAAATACATCTTTAAACTGAACCATCCCGGCATTTGTAAATAATAACGACGGATCACCTGCTGGCACCAGTGAGCTTGAAGGAACCAAACGATGACCCTTGCTCTCAAAATATGATGTAAAAATAGCTCTTACCTGATCAACTTTCATTACCTTCTTCCACTAGCTTTTGTTTTAACCAACCGATTGTATTGCCAGAGAACCCTCGACTGTACAATCGTTTTTCCAAACGATCGGGGGAGACGTTATTGATGCGGGCATAAGCATTCAAGATTGACTGATTCTCATCAAATTCTAAGGCAACCTGATCAATTAATGACCGCTGCACCCCTCGCTCATTGAGTTTCGCTGACAAAAACATTTTTCCTTTTCCTTGCTGCATCAAATGATCACACATCATCATTGCGTAACGCTCATCACTTTGAAGCCCGAGGCGCTTTAGCTCATCAAGGACATGATCAATGTCCTGATCAGAGTAACCTTTGTGGCTCATTTTTACCACAATTTCAAAGACGCTGTATTCTCTTCTTGCCAGCAACCTCAGTATGTCATGCTTGAGTTTCTGCTGGCTCATCTTGCTTTTCAGTTACTGCTGGCATTAATTTAGCCCGGATTTTTTCTTCCACCTCGTCAGCCAGCGCTGCATTATCTTTCAGCATCTGACGAACATTATCCTTACCCTGCCCTAGTCTTTGGCCAGAATAGCTATACCATGAACCTGTTTTTTCCATAATGCCGTGCTCAACACCTAGATCGATAATCTCTCCTTCTCGCGATACCCCTTCACCGTATAGAATATCAAACACTACCTGACGGAAAGGTGGCGCTACTTTATTTTTTACTACTTTGACTCGTGTCTCATTACCATAAATTTCATCACCGCGCTTAAGCGCACCAATTCTTCGAATATCCAGCCTTACTGAGCTGTAGAATTTAAGCGCATTACCACCGGTTGTGGTCTCTGGGTTACCAAACATAACCCCTATTTTCATACGAATCTGATTAATAAATATTACTGTTGCATTTGAGCGCTTGATATTTGCAGTGAGCTTTCTTAATGCCTGAGACATCAGTCGAGCCTGTAAACCCACATGTGCATCACCCATCTCACCCTCGATCTCCGCCTTTGGCGTCAGGGCTGCCACAGAATCAACCACAACCAGGTCAACTGCCCCGGAGCGCACTAACATATCGGTAATCTCAAGTGCCTGCTCCCCTGTATCGGGTTGTGATACAAGCAAACCATCAACATCTACTCCAAGTTTTTTTGCATATGTTGGATCCAATGCGTGCTCAGCATCTACAAATGCAGCCTGCCCGCCGGCTTTTTGACAGCAAGCAACAGCATGCAGTGTCATTGTTGTTTTACCAGAGCTCTCAGGGCCATATATTTCGATAACGCGACCTTTGGGTAAACCACCAATCCCTAGGGCGCAATCCAGTGATATGGAGCCAGTTGAAATTGCTTCCATACCCGCGTTCGCCTGATCATCACCCAATCGCATGACCGCACCCTTACCAAATTGTCTTTCAATTTGTGACATTGCCAGCTCAAGCGCTTTCGATCGATTATTTTTTGCATCATTTGCCATGTTTTACCTCGTCATTTGCATAGACATTTTACTGCCTTTGTTGGCATCTTACCACTAGATACTCAAGTTTATTAAAAATTCTGCAAAAAACGGAACTTTAGCATTGATAAGGCCTCTTTATTTGAATACATATCATCATTTAGCAAGATTGTATTTGAACAAAAAAGTGCTAACATGGTGGAGGTCAATCTGGTGATAACAATGAGTGAACACACGCCCATGATTCGGCAGTACCTTGAAATCAAGGCACAGCACAAAGAGCATTTTCTTTTTTACCGACTTGGTGATTTTTACGAATTATTTTTTGATGATGCTGTTACTGCCAGTAAGATTCTTGGCATTACACTGACTCGCCGTGGCCAAAGTCAAGACGAACCTATCCCTATGGCAGGTGTCCCTTATCATGCGGCTGATAATTATATCGCCAAACTAACTCAAAATGGTCACAGTGTTGCAATCTGTGAGCAAACATCTGAACCCACCTCAGGAAAAGGACCCTGTGAACGGGCAGTCGTTAAAATCATTACCCCTGGAACACGAACTGACGCGACACAAATGAGCTCTGATGAAGCCAATTGGATAATGAGCGCTGTTTGTCAAAATGACGCATGGGGTGTTGCATACTGTGACCTGACCTCAGGCATTATTCACTTATCTGAGGAGAGTAGCACCCCACTATTTGTTGACCGTATTAATCGTGTTAATCCAACAGAATTATTAATACCTCGCAATACAGTTCTTAATGAAACACCTCAAGGAATCTATATCAATGAGCGCAACCCAAAAGAATATCGACTTGCAAGCGCCATTACCTTACTCACAACTCACTTTAATGTTAAGAGTCTCTCTGCTTATGGCTGCCAGAACCGGCCAATGGCAATCAGCGCCGCAGGCGCGCTGATAAACTATTTTCAGATCACACAAAAACAACATCTACATCACATTAACCGTATGCGCTTTAATCACCAAGAGCAATATCTTCATATCCCCGCTAATACTCATAAACATCTTGAAATTAGCGCCGCACAGAACCCTGGAACACCCACTCTCTTTGCCACACTGCGATCAACAGTCACCCCAATGGGACTCAGACAGTTAAAATCCTGGCTAGAAAACCCTATCCGCTGCCATGAAAAACTCAATGAACGCTACGAGGCGATTGAATTTTTTCAACAACCGAGCAACCACACAATTGACAATGACCTGAGCTGCATTGGTGATATTGAGCGAATCATTAATCGATTATCACTTGGCGGCACCAGGCCAAGGGAAATGCTGCAAATAAGGGATTTCCTCAACCAGCTGCCCGCACTGTCACAATCATTTCAAGCAGGCAACTCTCTGGGCGATAAAATAATGTTTGCGCTAACGCCATTACCTGAGCTCAGTAATATGCTCAACGCAGCACTGGCTGATGAACCACCAGCAACGATTAAAGATAGCGGCGTTATCAGAAGCGGATACCACAGTGAACTTGATACGCTTAGAACGTTATTTGATAATATGCACGGACACCTTGATACGATCGAAGAAAAAGAGAAAGCAGCGACCGGCTTATCAACTCTCAAGGTCCGCTACAATCGAGTACATGGGTTTTATATTGAGGTCAGTAAAAACCAATCGGAACTCATTCCCTCTCATTATGTGCGCCGACAGACACTCAAAAACACAGAGAGATACATAACAGATGAGCTCAAAGTTCTTGAGGATAAAGTCCTCTCAAGCCAGGCACAAGCGATGCAGCTTGAGGGGCAGATCATCCAAGGAATAATTGAGGAAATTTGTCGATATATCGCCCATATCCAGCGAGCTGCCCGCGGCGTGGGAATGCTAGATCTTCTTATATGTCTCGCATCGGAGAGTCAGACACATAGGTATGTTCGGCCTCAGCTTGTTCCTGAAAAAGTGGTGCGAATAGAAAATGGCCGCCACCCTGTGTTAGAGCGGATGATTTCTAATTTTACCCCGAATTCAGTCGAACTTGATAACAAGTCTCGACTTCGAATGGTCACCGGACCAAATATGGGGGGGAAATCAACTTATATGCGGCAAACCGCACTGATAACCTACATGGCATACTGCGGTTTATTTGTGCCAGCTGATAGCGCGACTTTAGGCCCTATAGATGGAATATTTAGCCGTATCGGCGCACATGATGATCTGGGGATGGGCCAATCAACATTTATGGTTGAAATGACTGAAGCTGCCACCATTTTGCATCATGCCACTGCCAACAGCCTGGTAATTATTGATGAGATTGGACGAGGCACCTCAACATTTGACGGCATGTCTCTTGCGTATGCCATTGCACAATACCTATTAGATCATAATCAATCCATGACATTACTGGCCACACATTACTTTGAAATCACTCAGATGAGCGAACATCATAATAATGTGATTCAAGAGCACGTTTCAGTTTCCAGTAGTGGCGAGCGACTGGCATTTAGTTATAAAGTTAAACCTGGCCCTGCTCATAAAAGCTTCGGAATCGATGTTGCCAAACTTGCAGGACTTCCACCATCTGTTGTCAATCAGGCCAGAAGCATACTCAAACAATATGAATCACAGCCCCTGTCAGATGAAGCACCGCAACCACTTGTAAATGATCCTGTTTACGAGATGATTAAGCGAATTGATTTGAACCAGACAACACCCGCCCAAGCAATGCATTACTTATATGCAATCAAAGAGCAAACAGAAGAAGCTTAGACCGCAGAGCGCATATAAATAGCTTGAACCTGTGATGGATCAACTTTTGGCATTTGAGAGAAAATATCCCACGCTCCTCTGGCAAGTAACGGCAACATTTTTTCTTGGTGGATCAGCTGGTCACTGTCAACCTGGAAGTAAGGCCACTGCCCAGCAACATAGATACTCTCTCTTCCAATATCATCTAAATCAGCAAGCGGAATTTTCTCCATCTGACTGTCACCGCCTTTGTCAATAAACACCTGCTGGGATCTTCCATCCATCACAACCACTGAATGAAGCTCTTGATTCATTTCTTTGAGGCCATATTGATAGAATTTTAAGGTTGGAATTGGAATAACAGGGACTTCCATCGCCATCGATATCCCCTGCGCAGCAGATATACCTGTTCTTAAGCTAGTCATACTCCCAGGACCCGTTGCTAAGATAATCGCATCTATATCCACATAATCCAAATTAGCTGACTTTAAGCACTTATCAATATTGCCAAGTAATGTTGCAGCAGAATCTCTAGGGGGACATTGAGACAATTTCCCGACCCAATGGCTAGGATCACGAGAGACAATTACAAAATGCTGGGAATGGGATGTATCAATTATTAGTAGCGGCATTTTTATCTACGCGTATATACATAGACAAACTATATATGCCTTCATCCTCATCTGTCAAAAAGTTATTTATGTAAACTCCTTCCTCAAGTAATGTTCTCAATGATAAATAGCGAGTTCGTTTACCAGTACCAATCCGTATTTGTTTTTTATCTAAACAAACATTAACAGCGCGCGCATGATGACTAGATGTCAGCAAAAGCGCTTTACACTCGCCATCTTTAATATGCGCATCAACTGGGTGGATCGCCTCATAATCATCACCAACTAGCATATGACCTTCACTAACCTGAAAAAAAAGTTCAGCAGTTCCTGAATCTGGCGCCATTCGAGATAAGAAAGGCTGAGGCGCCTTCTTAAATGATGAGAGCTGTTCGGCATTTAATGTTAATAGCTGACTATCCGATACAACGTAGCTGTTACATCCTGTAACACACAAAATTAGTACTGACAGTAGATACCACACAGCTCATCCTAAATAATAGTTCGTCTCGGGCGTCCTTGCCCTTTAACCTTTCCGTGAACTACAGACCCTAAACCTCGCTCCGTGAGCCCCAGACGAACTTCCGTTCATCCTTGAACGATCTCAATTATCCATGTCACTAAATGCTCCTGCAAATCCCTGTGACGTAATCATCCATGTCTTGAGATAATTTTATTTTAGCAAGCGATTGAAATTATTACAACTATTGTAAGTCAATAGAATTTCTAATATTTCCTTAATAAACTACACATAAGCATTGTTTATCAATGATTTATTTTGTTATGTTTGCACAATTAAGACAATTTCTCGATATTTTAATCAGCGATTTCCTACATATCTTTATGCCATTATCATTGCGCACAAGTGGCAATTACTCAACAATCACCCGTGACAAAAGGATCACGAAGCGATATAATCTTCACTATTTGGACGGTATGATGCTTCTAAATGGTAAGAAAATCCTGATTCTTGGCTTCGCCTCTAAGCGATCAATTGCTTTCGGTATTGCTTGCTCACTTGCCGAGCATGGCGCTGAAATTGTACTTTCCGTGGCTAATGACAAGTTAGCTCAGCGAGCAAAGCTTGATTGCGATCATATTCCGGACCTATCGATCTTCACACTCGATGTCTCCGAAGAGAAAAATATCGAACAGACTATGCAGGCTATTCACAAGGACCATCCTATTATTGACGGAATTGTGCACGCTGTCGCGTATGCACCAAAAGAATCACTGCAAGGCCATATTACAGACAATTTAACAAGTGAAGGCTTTCACTCTTCGCTCAATATTTCTGTGTATAGCTTTCTTAAGATTGCCAAATATGCACCCCAACTTATGCCTAACGGAGGCAGCATGTGCGCCCTGTCCTATATCGGCGCCAACCAAGCCTTTCCTGGCTACAACCTAATGGGAATCGCAAAGGCATCACTTGAAGCCAGCATCAGGTATCTCGCACTCGATATGGGAAAATATCAAATTCGTGTCAATGGTATCTCAGCGGGCCCTATAAGAACACTGGCATCAAGCGCGATCGGGGACTTCAGAAATATGCTTGACCACAGCGAAAAAAATTCTCCGCTTGATGGCAATGTGACCATTGAAGAAGTTGGCGACTGCGCCACCTACCTCCTCTCACATCTATCACGCGGCACAACTGGCGACGTTATCTATGTTGACCATGGCTATCACTCAACTGGCGCTCTTAGCGTGAACAAGGAATAAGATATGGACTTTGTACTTTCCTACCTGGATTTTCTTCTTAAAATATTGACCATTTTCTTTGCGATTGCCGCTTTAATGCTTATCAACAAAAAAAGCACGCCCGGCGAGGGAGATGACATCGTCGTTAAATCATTAAACGATGCCAATCGCGACAGCAAACTCAAACTCGCTAAATCCATACTTGGCAAAGACTTCAAGCAATTTTCAAAAGCTGAAACTGCTCGTAAAAAAAATGAAGCCAATAATTCACTTGATCGCGTATTCATAATTGACTTTAACGGCGACATCATGGCAAAAGGCGTAAAACAGCTAAGGAAGCAAATTACCACATTGCTTGAAATCGCTAACTCCACTGACGAGGTCGTACTTCGGCTCAAGAGCCCTGGCGGCTCAGTCACTGGATATGGGCTTGCAGCTTCACAGCTTGCCAGAATCCGCCAGCAAGGACTTAAACTAACAATCTGTGTAGATGAGGTCGCAGCAAGTGGCGGCTATATGATGGCCGCTGTCGCCAACCAAATTATCGCAGCACCGTTTGCCGTTATCGGCTCAATAGGCGTCGTCCTTGAGGGATTTAATTTTCATAAAGTACTTGATAGTAAGAAGGTGAGCTATGAGCAAATCACCGCCGGAAAGCATAAACGCACATTCTCAACTTTTGGCGAAATCACTCCAACAGGCAGAGAAAAAGTAAAAGTTGATATCGAATCCATTCATATG
>TARA_Y200000002_G_scaffold53267_1_pt1 | contig 11473 bp, 18 predicted proteins | sample TARA_Y200000002 | Tara Oceans TARA_Y200000002 (sample SAMEA2619388) | marine metagenome | biome: marine biome (ENVO:00000447); feature: surface water layer (ENVO:00002042); material: "saline water (ENVO:00002010), including plankton (ENVO:xxxxxxxx)" | depth 5 m | reverse complement strand
TGGAGGTCATTAATGGAAAAGTATAATAATTTTAGGGATTTTTACCCTTTTTACTTAAGTGAACATAAAGAGAAGAAAACAAAGCTATATCATTTTATTGGAACCACATTCTCTTTATCTTTTTTAGTTTTATTTTTTATTACATTAAACTATTTCTTTCTTTTAGTTGCATTGTTTAGTGGTTATGGATTTGCTTGGATAAGCCATTTTTTTATCGAAAAAAATAAACCGGCAACATTCAAATATCCTTTGTATAGTCTTATAGCGGATCATGTTATGTACCTAGAAATCTTAAGGGGTAAACATAAGATTTTTTAGAAATTTTACAAGGAACAGTTTTGCTACAAATCGATTCAAGTTTTTGGAGAAGTCCTCCATGGGGAAATGGCGATAAAAAATATAAGCTTGGTCTTCATCCAATACATTTTGATACATGGATAGATAGGCCAATCAACGCCCAAATTCTTGAGCATAAAAAAAAACTTCTGAAAAATAAATACGATCAAGTAGTTGCTACAACCAAAGATTCTTTAGATGCGCAATTAGAACTTGGTAAATTTTTTAAAATTAAAAAGCCTTTATATAAAGATTTAATAGCTGACATTGGTTTATGTATTCAAGATGATTTATGTTTAATAGAAGCAAATGGAGATCAGAGAATGATAGCTGCCAGCATTTGTTCGCCAAGCTACTGGAATGTAAAAACAAAAATAGGAAAACCTTTAAGAGATATTCATAAACCTGTAATTTCTTTAAACAAAAAAATTGGTTCTCGTATAGAAACATTTATAAAACAGTCACCCTTGAAGAAACCTTTTGCCAGACAAAACTGGTTAATTCACGGTGACACTAAAAGGTTTCATCTAAATGAGGAGGATTCTCTAGAGACTAATCCCTCCAATTGGTTTATTAGATCTGAAAAAGAGACAATATGTAGATTCCATGAAGACTTTTCGCTATTTACAATAAATGTAATTTTTCAACCACTTAGCGCAATCCATAATTTTCCAAAGGCAAAAAAGGGCCTACAGAAAAGTTTAGATATCTTAGATGCTAATGAAGTGAGCTATTTCGGGGGCACAAAAAAAATAAATTTAATTAAAGACTATCTTCGTATTTAAAAATAGAATCTAAAGGCTTATTGAAATATTTCATTAGTTTTAACGCGAGGGTCAAGGATGGATCAAATTTACCATTTTCAATTGAGTTAATTGTTTGCCTACTGACATTCAAAGATTTCGCTAGGTCACTTTGACTAATTGCAATGCTAGCCCTAAGCTCTTTAATGTTATTTTTCATTATGGTATTTAATTAAGATATTTCTTACTAAACCTATAACCATTAATGATAGAGCCTACAGCAAATGTTAGGAAAAAATCAAAAAAGTTCGGTGAGTATCCAATAAAAGGTGATAGCACCGCGATTGGTACACCAATAAATACAAAACCGCATGCACCACCAATCATACTCATTTCGTTATATTTTTTAAATAAGTCATCTTGATTAACTAGAACTTTTATATAGGTATACCCAGCAATAAATGTTGAAATAACAGCAGCTATTGCTAAATACAAAAGCCAGCTATTTTCTTTATAAATATCAGAAACTTCATTTGTTCTCTCAACATCGGCTTCGAAAAGCCAACTCTCTGAAGTAAAACCCAATATAACGCCAAAACACATTCCTGCTATTAGTGAAAAAATTAAGCAAGCAATCCAATACGACTTATCTTTGCCTTCCAAAGACTCTATATCTACCCACATTCCACCAAATGTAATTTTTGCCATATTTAAATCCTATAAAATTATGTAATTTTAATATAATTGAAGAAAATAAAATGTCAAGTATGCTTGACAATTAATGGAGATATATTTTTTAAATACTTTATAATGCCTTTATATATTTAATAATTCCTTTTTGATGAGCAAACTTAATCTCTTTGATACATCTCACCTAATAATTGTAGCTTTGTGCACTCTTACCATAATTTTTTTACCAAGATTTTTTATTGGTACATCCGAACAAAACAAACGTAATTTTGCAATTATTGTTATCGTAATAATGATAATTAACCAAGCTATGGATTTTTATAGAGAAGGCATACTTGACGATTGGAAACTTGGCTTACCATTGCATTTGTGTGATTTTTCAACTTTTGCTGCTGCTGCTTATTTAATTACCAAAAAAAGACCTTTTTTTGTTTTTGCTTTCTTTTTTGGAATTGCAGGTGCTGGCATGTCTATATTAACGCCAGATACTTTCTATGGTTTTCCTTATGTTGGATATATTCAAAATCAAATTGGACATACTGTTATTATCCTTGTGGTTTCATATGCAATTATCGTTGAGAAAGAAAGACCATACCTTAAAGATGTTCATCAAGCTCTTTTCTTTGCATCCGTGCTTCTTGTATTTATGTATTTAATAAACTATTTACTGGGACCCCCTGCAAATTATTGGTTTTTAATTGAAAAGCCTATCGGAAATAATGTTACAGCTTTTATGAGAAATGAACCTTTCCATATTATTGATTTATATATTCTTGCTGTAATAGTTTGTTATTTGCTTTATACGCCATATCTTCTCAAAGATAGGACATAAATTATTTTGAAAAAAAATCATACTGTTTCAAGTGATCAAATTCCAAATTACTATCGGGCAAATAGACCTGGTTTTTATCAATGGTTAGGAAAATATTTCTTATATATTCTTGGATGGAAGGTTAATGGAGAAATTACAGGTGTCAAAGATGGAGAAAATTTAGTCGTAATTGTTGCACCACATACCTCAAACTGGGATGGTGCGTTAGGACTTGCCACTATAATTGGATTAGATGCCAGAATTTCATTTATTGGAAAACATACTGTTTTTAGATTTGGATTAGGCTGGTTCTTAAAGTCGCTTGGCGGCATACCAGTCAATAGATCAGTGCCTGGAGATGTAGTTTTAAAAATTATTAAAAAAATAAAAAATAATCCTGGGACACTTTTTGCTATGGCACCAGAAGGTACAAGATCGAAGGTTACTGAGTGGAAGTCAGGCTTTTTAAGAATAGCAAAAGAAATTAAGGCAAATGTTCTCATGGCATCCATAGACTTTTCAGCTAAAGAAATTTTATTAGGTGACATTTATATACCAACTGGTGACAACGAAAAAGATATTGAAGAAATTAAAAAATATTATTCAAGTTTTGCTCCAAAATATCCAGATAAGTTTTAAACATTTATATTTAATAAAGGGGCATATTAATATATTCTTATAAAAAATTAGGAGCATGATGGAAAAATTAGCAACTCTAAAAAGCAAAAACGACGTATCAATCATTACTATTGACGATGGTAAGGCAAATGTTTTTTCTAAAAACATGATAGATGACTTCAATGAATGTTTAGATAATGTACCAACAGACAAAGGCTCATTAATTATTACTGGAAGAGAAGGAATGTTCTCTGCTGGCTTTGATTTAAAAGTAATTAGTTCAGGTGATATAGAAAAAATAAGAGATATGACTTTGAATGGCTTTAAGCTTCTGGCAAGAATCTTTTCTTTTCCAAGACCAGTTTTAGCAGCTTGTTCAGGTCACGGAATAGCACTTGGCACCTTTTTATTATGTTGTTGTGACTACAGAATTGGTGTTAAAGGTGAATACATGGTTGGCGCAAATGAAATGAGAACAAACATGGTTATACCTACACCAATATTAGAATTAATTAAATTTAGGGTTACTCAGTCTTATAAATATAGAGCAGTCCTTGGCGGCGAAATGTTTGCATTAGAAGACGCTACAAAAACTGGCATTATTGATGAAATAACAGAGTCAAATAATTTGATGAATACTGCAATGGAAAAAGCAAAGGATTTATCAACAATGGGAAATCCTAGTTACTCTCTTACAAAAGAATTATTTATTGCTGAGCCTTTAAAAAAAATTAATGATGCAATTGATAGCCTTGGTTCGGATCCTAAACCAGTGATTCCAACGGATGATCCTCAAGTCTGAGTTAATAATTAAAGAATTTTTTTTAGATTCTGAAGCAAACATTCTGGAGTCTATTTATTTAATTAATCAATCTAATACGCCTGAGGTTGGAGATTTAGGATCTGTTGATGATTTAATTAAATTATTAAGAGTAAGCTTCGCTAACTTCTATCTTAGTTATGATAGTAAAGTAATAGGTTTTATTGTATGTTTCAGAGAGAGTTCTGACTATTGGTCACAAAATTATAAATTTTTTTCAAATAATACTGAAAAATTTTTGTATATAGATAGGATTGCTATAAAAAAAGAATTTAGACGCAATAACCTTGCCTCAGATTTATATAAATATGTTGAAAAAAAAGTTAATTATGAAAATCTACCTCTATGCTGCGAGGTAAATATTAAACCTTTAAATAAAGCATCTATAAAATTTCATTATAAATATGGATTCAAAAAAATTGGGACTCACAATTTTGTTGATCACTCCGTAGCTTATTTTAAAAAATAATATATATATTATTTTGTAACATTATTTAAAATTTCTTTTTAGCAAATACAAGCTATGATTATTTTATGTTTATGGAAACAACTCTGTTTTTTAAAACCATGATTATTTTGTCATCTCAACTAGGTATTGTTCTGCTGGGATGTTTGTTTTTTATCAAAAAAGCTAACCAAGCATATAGAGAGGATTCAAAACTTTTAGGGCTTAGGTTTATTGGCTCGGTTAATATGAAAAATCAGCTTGATTTAATACCTTATAACGAATTGCCAAAATCTTTTCCTAAAACAATGACAAAAGAAGATGAATACCAAAGAGACTTTGCACAACCCGTAAACATTTTTAAAAATACTATAACCAGAACAGAAAACGCATTAAATGAGGCAGAAGAAGCAAGTTTATTAAAACTAGGATTTAAACATGTTACACAAACAAATAAATCAGTGAATTTTTTAGGTTTCGCATGGATTATTTCTTTATGCATGACTCTTTTTTTTGTTTCAGGAGTTTCTAATGTATCAATAACTGCTCAAGCATTGATGTTTTCATTAAATAGCATTCTAACCGGTCCATTGATAGGCTTAATAATGTTAGAGATGGATGAAAATGATGGATATAAAGCATTAAAAATTGTATTTTTTGTTACTATTTTGACTGGATTTATTGGTTATAGTGATTTTATTTCTTTTTCAGAGAGCACAATATTCGCAGCTCTTCTTTTTATATCACTAATTGGAATTATACTATTTAATATAGTAAGAACTTTCAGAAATATAAGCAGGTCAACTACCAGAGCTGCTGCTATTTTTGGTGCTTTCGTTTTTTCGTTATTTTTATTATTTGACTTCAATTTACTTGCAAAAGCTGGTGAAATTCCAGATTTAAATAATTGGAACACAGCGTTTACCATTGCTTTCACAATTTATTTAGACATTATCAATTTACTATTAGAAATCTTAGAAGCCATGGGTGATTAAACCTTTTAAGCTAACATTATTAATGGAACTATTACCACTAAAAAAGACTATAATCTTCCAATATAAATTAACTTTTATAAAATCAAAATTAAAAACAAGGAAATAAAAAATGGCTATACCTAATAATATTAAAGAAAATTTAACTATTCCTGTTATCGGAGCACCATTATTTCTTGTCTCTGGACCCGAGCTAGTAATAGCTCAGTGCAAATCTGGAGTTATTGGGTCTTTTCCAGCTCTTAATGCAAGACCTCAACATGTGCTTGAGGAATGGATTATAAAAATTAAAGAAGAACTAAAAAGCTACAAAGAAAAAAATCCTGAAGCAAAAGTTGCACCTTTTGCAGTTAATCAAATATGTCATGCATCTAATGATAGGTTAATGGATGACATGGAAACTTGTGTAAAACATGAAGTACCAATCATTATCACTTCATTAAGGCCACCAGCTGAATTAGTAGAAGCTGCTCATAGTTATGGAGGTCTTGTTTATCATGATGTTATTAACGTGAGACATGCAAAGAAAGCAGTTGAACAGGGGGTTGATGGACTAATTTTAGTTTGTGCCGGTGCAGGCGGACACGCAGGTGCTTTATCACCTTTTGCACTCTTAAGAGAGGTTAAAGATTGGTTTGATGGCACAATAATTCTTTCTGGATCAATTGGTGATGGTTATTCTGTTGCGTCAGCCATAACCCTGGGAGCTGATTTTGCGTATTTAGGAACAAGATTTATTGCTACAAAAGAGGCAAATGCTGATAGAGAATATAAAAAAATGTTGGAAGAAAGCACAGCTGCAGATATTGTTTATTCTTCATTATTTACTGGTGTTCTTGGTAATTATCTTAAACCCTCAATAAAAAATGCTGGGCTAGATCCTGATAATCTTCCAGATGCAGACAAATCAACAATGAACTTTGGATCAGGTGGAAATACAGATTCAAAGGCATGGAAAGATATTTGGGGGTCTGGGCAAGGGATTGGGTTAATTGAAGATTCACCTAGCGTTGAAGAACTTGTTAAAAGACTTGAAAGTGAATACAAACTTGCATTTAAAGAATTTAAAACCAAAATAGAGATATAAATTTAGGAAATTATATGGATATTTTTATAATCATAACGCTTACAATCACCTCTATCGCTTCAATAGTTTACTTGTTAAATTTATCTAAAAAAGAAATATCAGGCACAAAAGGCATACCCCAAAATCATGAAAAAAAAGCTAATAAGTCTGATAAAAATGATAGAGAAGATTTTATAGTATGAAACAAGCCTTGGGCTTTATAGGCTTGGGGGTGATGGGTTTTCCAATGGCTGGTCATCTTTCTAACAAAGGCTATAAGGTTTCTGTATTTAACAGATCTATAAAAAAATCAGTTGACTGGTCAAATAAATATGTTGGTAATGTTTGTAAAACACCATCAGATATTGCTAAAGAATCTAAAGTCATAATTTTATGTGTGACAAAAGATGATGACGTAAGAAATATTATCTTTGGTGAATCTGGGATTCACGAAAATTTAAATGAAGAAACAATAATCATTGACCATACAACAACCTCGGCAGATCTACCAAAAGAAATTAATGATTCTTTAAAATTAAAAAATTGTAAATTCTTGGATGCACCTCTATCAGGTGGCCAGATAGGCGCAGAAAAAGGTCAACTAACTGTAATGGTTGGTGGTGAAGAAGAATCCTATAAAAAAGTACAAGACATCATAGAGTGCTACTCAAAATTTATAAAATATATGGGCTCAAGTGGTTCGGGACAATTAACAAAAATGGTAAATCAAATTTGCATAGGAGGACTTATTCAATCTTTAGCAGAGGGAATGAATTTTTCAGATAAAGTAGGTTTAAATATCAATGATGTGATTTCAGTTATCTCTAAAGGTGCTGCTCAATCTTGGCAAATGGAAAATAGGTGGAAAACAATGTCAGAGGACAAATATGATCATGGATTTGCAGTGGATCTTATGAGAAAAGATCTTAATATAGTTTTAGAAAAAGCGAAGAACTCAAATATTAACCTAGATCTAACAAAACTTATTAATGAATACTATAAAGATATACAAAATGCTGGTGGCGGGGGATGGGATACATCAAGCTTATACAAAAGAATAAAAGATATTATTTAAATTATTACGGAGTAGTATGCAAATGCTCCATAAGCAATGTATGTCATAAATGCAATAATCTCGAATGAATCCATATCAACTGAGGCCTCTTCAACCATAGCATAGTATTGATCTGGGTTTGAAATAATCCAAATTATCCCACCAACATGAGATAACATTATTAGACCTACTATCCAGTTCAGTGGTTGTGTCATGAATAAAACAAATGAGCATATGATAATAAAAATAAGCTCAATTGATAATTGAACATTAATATTTTTTCTTTTAAGAAGATATCTCAATAAGCTGTACCCCTTTACATAGGTAAAAAGAAAAAAAAATGCATAGATAAAATATAATGATGCTAAAAAAATTAACATTTAAAAATGGGGTGGTTTCTCATAAGAAACAGGAGTAAATCTATCATGCTTTTTTTTCTTTTTAAATCTATCAAACTTTGATTTTACATCAGCACAATCATCAACCGCTGAAGGCAATTGACTATTTTTAATTTCTTGCTTATTTTTAGTCATCTAAAGTTATAGATCGCCTTTTTTTCGAACTTCACTTCTTTCAACTTCAAATTTTTCTCCATATCTGGCAGCAAGCTTTTCTTGATTTTCACTTATTACCTCATATGGATCTAAGCCTAATGAAGCACACGCAGTTGTCCAATACCACATTATGTCTCCTAGTTCTCTTTTCATATGAAAAATATTATCTTCTGATGGGGGTTTTCCCTGTAAAAACATTTTTTTTACAATTTCAACAAATTCACCTGTTTCGCTCCCAAGCCCAAGAGCTGCCGTAAGCAATCTTGGTGTTTTTATTGAAGAAGAGTCTTCAATCTCATCAAATCTCAGCTTTAAATCTTCTAAGTCTAGACTTGGATCACTTGTTACCTTTTCAACAAAATCTGAATATACTGCAAAAAAATCTTTTACCTCTTTAGACATATCTTATCCTCTATATTTTACTAATACCTTTGCAAGCCCTTTCTTTACAAAAGTTTACATCGTTAGCAAGTGTTTCGTTTAGTTCTTTAACAACTTTGTAGTTTCTATAATTGTCATCATAGGTATGATAAAGAGACTTTCTTCCGTCAAACTCTAATTCAGGAAATTCTTGATAAAAAGGACCATTTTTATTCACATAATGCACAAAAATCTGCCTTGCCCATTCTCCATCCAATGGATCTCTCCAATGCAATACATTTACACCCTGATACACTAGAATATCGCCTGGATAGATCAAAATTCTTTTACAACCAGCTTTGATTCTCTCATCTTCATTTTTAGATTGTGAAACTGCAAAAGCATTGGCATTATTGAATCCAGCATAGTTTTTATCATTCAATATCCATATAGGCCAAGGTTCTTTGTTATCGGTTTCGTAATCTATAGTTATGGTTGCACTTATTTCGCAACTTGGTCTATCTCTATGGGAATATAAGACAGCATCTCTCCAATACTTTCTTTCAAAACTGTAGGTTGGTATTAATTCAATTTCTATATTTTTTTCAATAATTTTTTGGAGGTTAGTTAGTGTTGAAACACCAAACGGAGAAATGCCATATTCAGAAGTGATAAAAGGCTTGTTCCAAATCGAACCATCTACATGTTTACCTTCTTTTACAAAAATTGATTTACTATATGGCTCTTCATCCATTCTATTCCAACTATCTTTTATAAATGAAATTATTTCTTGTGAAAGAGCATTCTTTACAACGACATATCTATTTTTTTCAAAGAATTTTTTTTGTTTATTATTAAGTATATTTAACATTTTTATAACAAAATTTTTACAAGTATATAATAAATCATTATTAAATATTAAAATAAGAGTATGAAAACAGAACCAATACAAACTATAGCTGAAAATGTTTTTTTGTATTCTCCAGATCCATTGATTTATGTAGTCGATGATTTTTTATCATCAGAGGAGTGCCAAAGTTTTATTGATTTCAGTAAAGATAAACTTGAAGATGCAACTGTTATCAATGAATCTGGCTCTACAATGCACAAAAATAGAACAAACAAAAATTGTTTTGTGAAACATGATGCTACTGAAATTATTCATGAGGTTAGCAAAAGATTTTCAATTCTTACTAAAATGTCAATTAGGTCAGCAGAGGACTTTCAATTGGTTTATTACGGCGTTGGAAAAGAATATCAAGCTCATTTTGATTCGTTTGATCCAGAATCTGAAGCAGGCAAACTCCATTGGAATCCTGGTGGACAAAGAGTGCTTACAGTTTTAGCCTATCTCAATGATGTAGAAGAAGGAGGAGAAACTTATTTTCCAAAACTTGATGTAGGTGTCAAACCTATTAAAGGCAGAGCGATAGTTTTTGAAAATTGTCTTAAAGATACAAATACCATTCATCCTAATTCTTTACATGCTGGAATGCCTGTCAAGAAAGGCGAAAAGTGGGCCATCAACTTGTGGTTTAGAGAAGGTCTAAGATATTAGAGTTATTTAATTCTCAAAGACCTTTGCGAATCAGCAATATTATATAAATGATCTTGTGCCTCAGGTTTTAGCTGAGCAACTCCCATTGTCAGAACATCAATTACTGCTGTATAGGCAATTCTTGAGGTATTTGGTTTCGATATTCTGTTATTTTCTCCAACATTTATTGTTAAAGGATAGTTACATATATTAGCTAGAGGAGTATTGCCAGGCATAATGCCTATCACCTTAACTCCAGCTTTTCTTAAAATTTTTACGCTATTTACAAGAGCAGATGTAGTGCCTGATTGAGATATTGCAACAACAACATCATTTTCATTCAATGAATTAGCTGACATAAATTGTATATGAGGATCTGTGATAAACGATGATGGTATTTTTAACCTAAAAAATTTATGTTGTGCATCCATAGCAACTGGAGCAGATCCTCCAAAAGCATAAAACTCAACTCTGTTTGCATTAGCTAGTGTTTCAATAGATTCTTCTAAAATATTTTGATTAATTTGTGACCTAACATTTAAGATTTCACTTATTGTTGTATCGAAAACTTTTTCACACAACTCATGTATTGAATCGTCTTCTTCAATTTCATACATCACAAAATAGTCATCAGCTGCTAATTGTTGAGATAAGTTAATTTTAAATTCCTGGTATCCTGAAAAACCAAGCGCTTTACAAAATCTTATTAAAGTTGGTTCGCTAATGCCAATGGCTTTAGAAGCTTCAGCAGTTTTCATGGTTATCACAGATTTTGGATCTTGAAGTACAAATTCACCAACTAATTTTTCTGATTTTCTTAAATCAGGTAAAGAATTTTCAATTTGCCTCAATAATTTAGTTGTCATAGGGTTAGAATATCTCTCTTAGACAAAAAAATGAATCCCTAAATGGATGTATCTCATATTTTAGACAATCTTAATGAACAACAGCGAGAGGCTGTGACTTCTGAAAAAGAACATTTAATGGTTTTGGCTGGAGCCGGATCCGGAAAAACTAGAGTCTTAGTTCATAAAATTGCTTGGCAAGTAGAGGCTTTGCAAATAAATCCTGCCTCAATAATGGCTGTAACTTTTACAAACAAAGCCGCAATGGAAATGCGTTCAAGAATAGAAGAATTATTACAAGTTCAAATGAGAGATTCTTGGGTTGGAACATTTCATGGCCTATCACATAAACTTCTTAAGAGATTCTATAAAGAGGCAAATCTTAGTAGCGGGTTTACAATTTTAGATAGTGATGATCAATTAAGAATCGTAAAACGAATTTCAAAAGAACTTAATTTAGATGAAGCAACTTGGCCTGCAAGGCAGACTCAATGGCAAATAAACTCATGGAAAGATGACGGTTTACGATCTAAAGATGTAAACGAAAATGAGGATTATTTTAAAGAGACCATTAAAAAGGTATATATTGAATATGAAGAAGT
>TARA_Y200000002_G_scaffold142769_1_pt1 | contig 11510 bp, 8 predicted proteins | sample TARA_Y200000002 | Tara Oceans TARA_Y200000002 (sample SAMEA2619388) | marine metagenome | biome: marine biome (ENVO:00000447); feature: surface water layer (ENVO:00002042); material: "saline water (ENVO:00002010), including plankton (ENVO:xxxxxxxx)" | depth 5 m | reverse complement strand
CGACGTTGAGGTCCGCCACAACCTGAAGACCGAGCTCAGCGAGACCGTCAACACCACCCTTACGCTTGGAACGCCGGTGTTTACGTCCGATTCATCCGGTGGCTTTGATGAGGCGGACCGATGGTCGGTGGGACTCACTCCGACCTCGATACCCAACATGTCCCTCGGTCAAACCAGCCTCGCCGTTCTGACGGTCCAAGGGCCAGCAAACGAGTATTCGGTTTCAGGTTCCCTTTCCATCCCCATCACGGCGACACCGACCTTGAGCGCCGCACACGCCAGCTCAAACGTCATCCCTTCCGCCATTTCTCAAACCCTTACCATCAACATCCCGCCCGTTTTGGGGGTAGAGGGTCACAACGGAACGGTCGTCGATGCGATGGTCGGTGAGGAGGAATCCTTTGACATCGATCTGTCAAACACGGGCAACAACATGACCTCCTACCGACTGGTCTTGAACAACAACGTGCCCGACGGCTGGGCCGTCTCGTTCTCGTCCTCCAGCATCATGCCGTCGACCACGGTGCTTGACGTGCCCGCCGACGTAGCCGACTATCCGTCGAACGCCACCGACCACACCGTAACCTTCCCTCTCGTGGTCACCACCGACCCTGAAGCCCCCGCAAACAGCATAGGAAACATTGGCATCGATGTCTTTGAAATGAGCACCGGCGTCTACATCGACACCTTCGAGGTTCCGGTTCGTGTTGGCGAACTTGTCAACGCCACCCTATCCCCCTCCAGTCAGACCGTGAATCTGTCCATCGGTGAAACCATCACCACGTCCGTCATCATCAGCAACGTTGGCAACACCCCAGCGACGTTTGGCGTTTACCTCGACACGTCCAACTCTGGCGAAGTGAACTACGTCCTGGAAACGCCGACCGTGGTCCAAATCGGCGCCGGATACGAATCCACCGTCAGGGTGCGTCTCAACGCAACGAACGAGGCCCTCGCAGCCGCTGACTACTACGCCACCGTCTGGGTGAGCAACGCCGAATCCGGGTTGAATCTCTCGGCGGATATTCTCGGCAACATCAGCGAGCAGCACGGCATCGTCGTGACCACACTTGACAACATCGGTGTCGTTCCGGGCGAGGTTGAAACCGTCGATTATGAAATCATCAACCGAGGCAACCTGGTCGAGAACATCATCGTGGAAACCACCGTTGCCGGCGAATGGTCTGTAACGCCCGCCCGCCTCCCGCTTCAGCTTGAGGTGGATGAATCTCACAGCGGTTCGTTTGACGTGTCTGTTCCCGCTCTGAGCGACGACGAGGGCATGCTCAACGGTGCTCTTTACACCACCACCATTCGTGTGCTGAACGCGACCACGGAGGAAGTTCTCAAAGAACACCGATTCAATTTCGTTGTGGCACCCATCTTTATCGTCGAGGTGGAAAACTGGCCATCGACGATGGACTACCATCGAGGGATTTCTCGAACATGGGACGTAACCATCACCAACACGGGGAATCAGGACGTCGAAGTTAACCTCACGTACACGCTGCTTCAGGCAGGTCTGAGTGTCCCCAGCACCGATTGGGAGGTTGCGGCAGATGCCCCTTCCAGAATCATGCTTGAGCGCAATGTTGCGACCAGCCTGTCCTTTTCCGTGGATAACACCGCTCTCGAACCGCCGCTCACGCTGGCAGCAAATCTCATTCTGAAACTTGACCCCGTGGATGCGAACGTACAGGGAAGCGCGGAGTATTACACGGAGTTGGGCATGGACCGGTTCTTCTCAATTGGAGACACCGAAGTTGAGGGTGCAGAAGGCGTCGATCAGACCTTTTCGATCACATACTCTCACATACCGACCGGCCTGGAGAGCGCCGTGGCCTACGAACTCGAGCTCTGCCGAGTCAATCGCCTTCTTGACGTGAACGAGTTGGGACAAAACGAATCCCTCTACGGCTGGTCCTTTTCAATTCGAGTCGATACGACCGACCACCCGCTCAACATGTCGGCGTTTTGCGGCTCAACTTCACTGGGCCCGGAGTCGCGAATTACGCTTCCTACTCGGCAACCCTGGACCACCTCCGACCCGATTCAGCTGATTGTGAGGTCACCCGAGCCACCCAACATTTTGCCCGGCGACGGTTGGGACTTGACCTTCCGCCTCTACCACCCGGATGAAAACGTCGGTTACACCGTGTTCGATGAGGACGTCTTCAGGTACGAACTGGCGGTCTACGCCAACCCGAGCATCGCCTCCCAAGGACCGGAAAACCCTGATGAGTTTTACGAAGGTCGAGACACCACGTATTCGGTTGTCGTTCGCAACGACGCCACCGCCATGGCTCTCGGTGTCTCAGCCGCCTTGGACTGCCACGGCGACGTGGAGATTCTTGGTGCACCCGACGCCGTTCCCGTCCTTCTCGCCAACGGTCAACACACGTTCGTTTGGGACGTTCGCCCAGCCACCATCGACTGGTGGGAGGTCGACAAGGCAATCCGTTGCGATGCATCGCTTTCCTACCTCCACGCCAGTGAAGAGGATGACTACAAGGGCGACGACACATCTGCGGGCGTTGGCCTTGGCGACGAAACGGTTCAATCCTGGTCGCCCGACCTGTCCGTCGCTTTCATAGCCTGTGTAATTGCGGCCCTGCTCTCGTTCATCTTCGTTCGCTTGGCCAGTCAGTCCGAGAAATGGCAACTCGCAGGGGTGTACGCCGGCGTGGTGGCCTTTGGCTTTGCCTTCCATCTCTTCAGCGTTCAATACTACGGCCCTGCGGTTCTTGTGTTGTGTGCGTTGTGGATATGGCGCATGACCTGGAAGAGCAGCGATGAGTTCCGATTGATCCATGAAGATTACCAGCGCGCTCGAAAAGGGACGTCAACGGTCTACACCGATCACTTTGAGGCGCTCAAAGACAGCCGCCGACAACTGACGATCATCCTGTCCATTCCGATTTTGGGCATGCTCGCCATCGTGCTCGGCTTGCCGCCCCAACTCTCCACCGAAGGCAACAACCTCGTCGCAATGGCGGCGTATTTCTTCACCACCATGGCCGGTGTCTGGTATTTCCTGAAGCGGTCGGACAAACTGTACGGCAACCTCTACGGTCGCATGACGGACGCTGAGGTCAAATCCATTCGTATCGAGCGAGACCTGGGCGATCCGGCCCGATTGCTCAACGATCTGGCCGAGGACGGTCTGGACTTCTCCGCCATCCTCGGCGAGAGCCCGTCCGACGTGAGCACCCCTCCCGCCGAGGAAGATAAGCAACCGGCGGCGGATTTGGATTTCTCACCCTCAACGGAGGTGGAAAGCGATGCCTGACGATGCGATGGACGACCTCATGGCCGAGGAGCGAGCGCTCCGAGAAAAGGGGATTCGCGAAGCCTCACAGACCTTGGAGCGCATTGCCCGGCAGGCAGCACGAAGAGAAAACCCGTCGCTGGCCGAATCCGAAATGGACCTCGGCGAGGTCAAGGTTCACCTCAGTCTCCATCAGCTCGGACGAGCAAGGCGAACGCTGCGTCGAGCCGAACGCACGTTGGAGGAACTCGAAGAGGACGTTCTTCATCTTCGACGAAGCATCGCCATGCTTCACCGTTTGCTGGTCCACAAGCACATCTCTCTCGAAGAGGCCGAGCGAATCTTGTACAAGCTCCGCGAAGCGACGGCTGCCGCTGAGATCGGTGATATTCGGGCCTCCACCGAAGAGGTAGAAGATCTACTGGAGGACATGATCGGCGGCAACACCTCAACGCTCAATCCCTTCCTGTTCCGCCACTTCTGGATGGGCGTGGACACGCGCTGGCCTGCAGGTGGAGAAACCGGGGTGCTGCTGGTGCGCATCATCAACGACGGGCCCATTCCGATGCCCATGCTCCGACTGAAGCCGCCGGTTCCCGAGGGCTGGACAGCGACCCCAGCCAACGTGGATCTGCCCATCATTGCACCGGGCGGCAACATCCCTCTGCGGTTTGATATCCAACCCGATTTCCGCCTCTCATCCGAGGACGTCCCTCTGACCCGAAAGCTCAGCGTGGCCACCGCTTACGAGATGCGCTCCGGGGAAATAACGGTCACGATGCGCGTCCAAAATCGCTCGATGGAACCCCTCTCTGAAATCCTCCTGACGCCTTGGATACCCTCTGGCTTTTCCGCAGATGACGTCCCGTTCATCCGCAATCTTGCTCCCGACGAAGTGGCTGTTGTTCGCATGCCGCTTCGCATCAATCTCGGTCAAGGAGGTGCTCTCTGACCGCATCCCGTTCCACCCGCAGAGGCGGGGGAAAAAACAAAAAATGGTGAAAAACATGAAAAACGAAATGAAAAACGAAAACCGCGATGACCTCGGGGCCATCGGTATTGGTGCAATGATTGTGTTCATTGCGCTGATCCTTGTGGCCGCGGTGGCTTCTGCTGTCATTATTCAGACAGCGGAAAAATTGCAACAAAACGCCCAGAGCACGGGTGAAGACACCACCGACATGATGGCCGGTAAAATCTTCATCCTCTCGGTCGTGCTAACCAACGGTGGTGCCAATCTTTACATCACCTTCGAGTTGGCACCGGGTTCCGACCCGATCGACCCCACAGCCGTTGAGTACAACCTCATCTGCTTGGAAACCGGTGCTCGAACGGGTGCGCTGACCCAATCTGGCAACCTTGGCACGGTGGCGGGTATCACGGCCACGGCGGCTTCCGCTCTCGGAGCAGTGGGCGCTTCGGACCCGCTCAACCCAGCCACAACCTACACGGTCACGCTGACGCCGACAGGTAACTGCGCACCCCAGGTCAACACCGACGACACCTTTGTGATTCAAGCCGGAGGCGGCGGATTCACGTACGAGGTCTTCAAGTACGGAGGCAGCACAGCAGCCGGTGAGGTGGTCGTTTGAAGACCAACAAGCAACACTCCACTCTGGAAGATGACAAACTCGCAGCCATCGGTATTGGCGCCATGATCGTGTTCATTGCACTGATCCTTGTCGCCGCAGTCGCCGCTGCCGTGATCATCCAAACCGCAGAAAAACTCCAACAAAACGCCCAGTCGACGGGTGACGACACCTCGCAATCCATGAACGGTAAAATCATGGTAAGCACGGTGGTCGCAGGTACCAACGCAGCAACAGATTACGAAATCTACGCTCGATTGGCACCCGGCAGTGAACCGCTCGCCACCGACCAGATCTTCTTCCAGATCATCTGCGAAGCAAGTGCAGCACCCATCGAAGGCTCCGACCCCGTTGTCGACGAGATGGACCAAACCAACGCCGACATTGCGACCATCCTGCCAAGCATGCCAGTGATGATCACGATTCCCGGAGGGGCTTGTGCACCCAATCTTGCGAACAACCTCAACACGGGCGTGCAGCTGTACATCCACGCTGGTGGCGGTGGTACCTCATTCGAGACCCTGAACATTCCTGCTCAGGTTGACCCCGGCACGCCATTGATCTGATGTTTGAAACGAGTTCTCTCGTTTCAAAATGGAGGAATATCAATGGCATGGCCATTTAGTGGAAATTCCGGTGGAAACAAAAGCGCAGACCAAACACTGAGCGAGGAGCGCCTGAAGATTTTGGCCAACGTGGCCATCGAGCAGGTGCCCTTCCCCGAACAGGGGATGCTCAGCGAGGAGGATGCGTGGACCATCTCCCCCGGACCGACCCGGGCTCGAATCAACAGCCAGCAAAGCGTGCCCAACGTGGCCGCATCGCTCGCTCCTGCAGCACCGCCTGTCCCCGCTGCCCCGGCAACGGTGGACACGTCCGGCCTCGAGCGGCTCATCAGCAGCCGACTTGACATGGTTGAGGACGTCTTGCGTATGGTGGAGCATCGTCTCGAGGAAGGCGTTCCCGCACACGCAGAGTCTCACGAAGAGGACGGCGAACTGCACGAGGAAGACGGCGATGAGGACTTCTCGACCGGCGACCGCATCATCACCGCAAGCGGTGAAGTGGTTGAGGTCGGTGGGGCCTCGAGAATGATGGAGGACGACCAAGGGCAACTCGTGGAACTCTACGAGGCCCAGGCACTGGCTGCAAACCCGTTCCTCGTGGCACCGCGCTCCAGCGGATCCGGGAACGGACAATCCAGCACGGGTGCTCCGACGGTCGCTGCGCTTCTCCTCGACCACATGTCCGGCATGGCCGCGGTGAGTTTCACCCAGAAAGCCATGGAATCCGGCATGCTGACGCAGGACGAAGGCGACGCAGTGCTTGCCATCGTGCAACTTGCCGAACCCGGCGATCCAGAAACCGCCTTGGAGGACCATCTGCCACACCGACAGTTGTTGGTGTTCTCGGCACTGGTCTCCTCGTGGCGTCAACTGCACATGTTGCGAGGTGAAGAGTGAGATGAGTGGGTCGGTTGGTGTTGGCGGACTGATCATTGGCATGTCCATGCTGGTGGTCTTTTCCATGGCCTATCAGGCCATTTCTCTGCAAATCGATTCGGGATTGGACCGAATCGATGAGGCGGATGAACCGGTACCAACGCTCAGCATCGACGACGCCGTGATTTTCACAGGCGCCATCGTTGACGTCACCATCAACAACGGTGGATCGGGATACAGCGCAGGCGGAACCATCCAAGCTGCAAGCGGTACGGGCGGACTTTCAGCCACCTACACCGTCAATTCATCGGGGGCGATAACGTCCGTGGTCATCACCAGCCACGGAAATTATTCATCTGTCCCGACCTTGACGGTGTCAGGCGGTGGAACGCCGACCGCCGTTGCGAGCCTCACGGCCGTGCGCGGCAGCGTTGTCTACGCCAACATGACCAACATCGGCTCGACCACCGTTGACCACGACGACATGTGGTTGTACTTGGACGGGCAAGATGCGACGCAGTTCTCATCGGTCTACAACGCCGCCATCAATTCTGAACTTTGGTTCTCAGGAGAGACACTCAGTCTCCTGTGGTTTGACACCGGACTACCTGGGGACGAGCGACTGGCTCTTTCGGTGGGTTCAACCATCGTAGGACACGCATTGGGGTGAACACATGGCGGACGGTGGAGCTTCTTCGATGATCATGCTGGTCACCGCCCTGCTCATTTCGGGCAGCGCAAGCGTGATCTTGATTTCGGAATGGAGCGACACGCTCCGGGCGGCTGCTCTAAACGAGCGGTCTCTGGCCGACAAGGACGACGTTGGCGTCGCCATCGGTGGCGATCACGCCATGGTGTCGTACGATTCAACGGCTGGAGAAATCACGCTGTACCTCGTCAACATCGGCGACTACGAATTGAACACCGCTGACTACGAATTCTTTGTTGACGGCGACGCTCCTACCTCCACCACCGGAACGGTCCTTCCCAGCGGTACCGAGTGGCTTCCTGGCTATCTGTACGAAGTCGTGTTGACCGACACGGGGTGGTCCTACACCGACGGCGACGACGTCTCAGTTTTCTTCCTGGGTCTTTCGGAGACCATCAACGGGAATGCACATTCGGTCACAGCAAGTGCGGAGGTGAGGTTGAATGCAGTCTGAGGACAACCCGTTCATGACCGCCCACAAGCCGGTTGAGGACGGCTTCCCCTTTGTGGTGGAAACCGATTCTCTGGCCGACTCAATGGGTCTACGTCTTCCGAACCGCTCGCTCTACCTTTTGCAAGGAAAGGTCGGTGCTGGAAAATCCCTCATTGCGCAGCGGTTGATTCATGGCATGGTGCAAAACGGCGTCAAGGTGCTCGTGATCACCACCGAACTCACCACACGCGGTTGGATTGAACAAATGGAAAGCATCGGTTACGGCATGACCAACGCCATCCGAGAAGGTCGTGTGATGGTCTTGAGCCGTTACGGCACCGTGGCTGATGCCCGTCAGGACGTTACGCTCCAAGAGGTGCTCAACAGCCCCGCCATCCCAGCAGCCGATGTCATCGTGCTCGACTCCGCAAGTTCCCTGATGCCCGAGGAAGGCACCAAAGCCGACCATTTTGCACTGATTCAACAACTCCGCAAGATTGCGTCCGACGGACGGTCGTTCATGCTGTGCGCCGACCCTGAGGAAATGAACCACACCCTGCTTCACACGCTGCGAGCGTCGGCAGAAGTGGTGCTTGATTTGGAGAACGCCATGATCGGTGGGGAATTGAAGCGGAACATCATCATCACTCGATTTTTGCGCGCCGCCGGACCGCTGCAGACCTCGGTTGGCTGGCGCGTTGAGCCCGGCATGGGCTTCATCGTTGACATCACGGCGGTGAGCTGAAGGAGGGAGAGCCATGGCCGACGAACCACGTTTTGCAAAGGGCGACCTCAACGGCGTCATGGCGGCGTATCCGCACGTGGCTGAATGGGTCAGGGACTTTGAGATGCAGTACGGCTCTCGCCCGATCTACTACGGCCCTCTGGACCGAGACGCCAAGAAACAGCGTCCTCTTAACCTCATTTACGTCACGCGAGAACCGATTTTTGTTCACATCTACGAACCGCCCGCCGACGACGACGGCGGGGGGACCATCCTGTGGTTTGGATTGGAGCCGCAACTGACCGAGGAAGAGGAAAACATCCGACGCGAGCTGGTCGAAACACTGCTCCAAGAAGCGCCCACAGCGCCCTCGTTCACCACCGACAACGAATTCGAGAACATCCTTCAACAAATGATTGAGCGATACACCATCCTCGACAGCGAAGCCAACAACCTCGTGCGACGGCAAGGTCGTCTTTGGGAACTGGTGGGCATGGACGACAAGCGCCTGACCGTCTCAAGTGCACAACGCGAGCGCTTGGCGTACGTGGTGATTCGAGACTTGATTCGCAACGGACCCCTCGAACCCCTTCTTTCGGACGAGATGCTGGAAGACATACACTCGGTTGGGCTGAAGCACATTCACATGGATCACAAGGTGTTTGGAATGGTCACATCCAACATACGGTTCCGTGAGCGCGAATTACTCGCTCGCTACCTCCGAGCCATGTCCGAGCGCATCGGGCGACCCGTTTCCGACAACAAGCCGATCATCGACGGCGTGCTGCTTGACGGGTCTCGTATCAACATCATTTTTTCCGACGACGTCTCGATGCTCGGACCGTCGTTTACGATTCGTAAATTCGCGGAGGAAACCATCTCCGTGATTCAACTCATCAAATGGGGGACCATGTCAGCCCAGCAAGCCGCCTACATCTGGATTTGTCTCGAATACGGGATGTCGGTGTTGGTGTCGGGAGAAACGGCGTCTGGGAAAACCACGACGCTCAACGCCATTCTGCCGTTCATTGATCACAACGTGAAAATTTACTCCGCAGAAGACACGCCTGAAGTCAAGGTTCGCCACAAAATATGGCAGCGTTTGGTCACCCGAGACGCCAAGAACGAAGACTCAAGGGTTGAGATGTTTGACTTGCTGAAGGCCGCCCTGCGAAGTCGTCCCCGCTACATCATCATCGGTGAAATTCGAGGTGTTGAGGGTGCAACGGCCTTCCAAGCGATGCAAACCGGCCACCCGGTCATCGCTACCTTCCACGCATCGTCCATCGTCAAGATGATTCAGCGCTTCACCGGCGATCCCATCAACGTCCCCATTCGGTTCTTTGATAACTTGAATTTCGCCATTTTCCAAGAGGTTGTCGAGGCACCTGGCGGTGGTATCGCCCGACGTATCACCGGTATTGACGAGGTCATCGGCTACAACAAACACAGCGACGGTGTGCTGACCCGTGGCATGTTTGAATGGGACCCGGTCAAAGACAAGCATTACTTCCGCGGTATGTTCCAATCTCACCTGCTTGAGAACAAAATCGCCGCCATGGCTGGTTTTGCCAACAAGCGAGACATCTACGACGAAATGCTCCGCCGTGCAGATGCGATTCAACGCATGGCGGACCGAGATCTCACCCACTACGACGATGTGTTTGACCTCCTCGGCCTGTATTATTCCAACGGATGGGATCACTTCAGCCGGGCCGTCGACACGTGGGTCGGTTTGAACCACAACTGAGGATGATGAGACATGGAGCGCATGCCGATTTGGCAAATTGCTCTCCGCCGTCTTGAAATGCCGGTTTCTCGTTTTCTCACTCTCTACGTTGGACCGGTCCTTGTTGCGACCTTCATCCTCTCAATCGTTCTCGTGTTCCTCACGGGTGGTTTGGCCGAAGGAGCGCTTTTTTCCGGGTTCACCGGCGTGTTGTTCGTCCTGTTGTTGACCGCCATGGCGGGAATCGCCGCCGTCTTCTTCCCTGTTCTCGAAGTCCAGCGGTCTGCAAACCTCATCGAGGAAGAAATGCACATGTTCATCACCCGAATGGGCATTCTATCCATCGGAGAAGTGGGTGCTCAATCCATTTTTGATATTCTCAAACAAATGAGAGATTACGGCGAATTGGCTTCCGAAGTCAAGCGCATTGAGACGCTGGTTGACAAGTGGAACACCTCGTTGCCGGAGGCTGCGCGCATCGTCGCCCATCAAAGCCCGAGCCCGCTGTGGTCGGACTTTCTGGACCGCATGGCGTTCTCCATCGAAGCCGGTCAGCCCATTGACGAGTTCATGCGATCCGAGCAGGAGACGGTCGCAGAGCAGTACAACACGCTCTACGACACCCGTCTTGAATCGGTGGACACGCTGAAAGAAATCTACGTATCACTGACCACCGCCGGACTCTTTGGGCTGGTCATCGCCGGGATTCATCTCGTTCTGTTTGAGGTCGGTGGTGCCAGCGATACACCCATCGAAGTGGCGAGTCGTCTTCGATACCTCCTCCTCGCTTCGCTCGTGTTTCTGTTTATTCAAATCGTGGCCGTGTTCGCTTTCCGGGCAACGATTCCGAAAGACGCCACCTTTGCTCGCGACGAAATGGAAACCCCGTTCAGAATCAACTTCAGACGTTCCCTGTTGCTCTCGGGCATCGTCTCCACCGGCTTGGTGGTCCTCGCCACGCTCACGCTGATTTGGACCTGGGACATCATAACCACGGAATGGGACAAGTACGGGCTGCTCTTCATCGCCTTGCCGTTCTCTCCCTTGCTGATCCCCGCAGCAATGGTGCGAAGGGAGGAGCGTCAAATCCAGCGTAGGGACGAGACGTATCCTGACTTCATTCGGGCCCTTGGAGGCACCGCACAGGCCCGGTCCGCCGAACCTTCGGCGACGATCAAGGCTCTTCGAGGCATCGACTTCGGTATGCTGGACAATTCCATTGATCGGCTTGAAAAACGCCTCTCCACCCGAATCGATTCCGACCGAGCATGGGATTACTTCACGGCCGACACCAACTCAGCGGTCATCTCACGATACACTCGGATTTACATCGAAGGTTCTCAATCCTCCGGTCAACCTGCGGGGACAGCGGAAATGGTGTCCAGAAGCGTGGGCAACTTGCTCTCGTTGCGAAATCGCCGCGCACTGTCGGCCAACACGATGTGGGGTGTGGCGCTGGGTCTTCTCATCTCCAGCGTTGCCTCGCTTAACGTCACCACGGCAATTGTTCTGCAGTTGGGGGAAGCCATCGCTGGCGTTGCTTCGGGACTGGTGGACACCGACGTGAGCATGCTCACGGAATTTGCAGGTGGCATCGCCTTGCCGGTGATGGAAGA
>TARA_Y200000002_G_scaffold375729_1_pt1 | contig 11558 bp, 17 predicted proteins | sample TARA_Y200000002 | Tara Oceans TARA_Y200000002 (sample SAMEA2619388) | marine metagenome | biome: marine biome (ENVO:00000447); feature: surface water layer (ENVO:00002042); material: "saline water (ENVO:00002010), including plankton (ENVO:xxxxxxxx)" | depth 5 m | reverse complement strand
TTCCGTTGTGTCAAATGCAACCAATGGAATCGAACCACCAAGAGATTATCTCTCGGTCAAGAAGTCTAAGAAAGGACCACTTAAACAAGTTGTTCCTCAAGTTGCAACCCTTAAGAACAATTATACGTTACTCTGGGATATGCCTAGCAATACTGGGTATATTAATATTGTTGCAGTTATGCAGAAGTTCTTTGATCAAGCAATTTCTGGAAACTGGTCCTATAATCCAGAGCATTTCGAAAATTCTGAAGTACCTACTTCGGTAATGGCACAAGACCTTCTTACCACATACAAGTATGGTTGGAAGACTTCTTACTATCAGAATACATATGATTCCAAGAAAGAAGATGATGAACCAGTTGAAGAAAAACAAACCGTGTCTAATTTACTAGACGATATTTTTGCAAACCAAGAGAGCGAGTGTGATGCCTGTGCCATCTAAGATAAAAGGAATGACCGTCTTCAATTTACAGAAGAACGATACTACCAAAGGACAGATGTTCTTTGGTCCTCCACTAGGAGTTCAGCGATACGATAAGTTTAAGTATCCTATATTTGACAAGTTAACACAGACACAGTTAGGTTTCTTCTGGAGACCTGAAGAGGTGTCATTGCAGAAGGATAGGGCAGACTATCCCACGTTGAATGAAGCACAGAAACATATTTTTACCAGTAACCTCAAGTACCAGATCCTCTTGGACTCTGTACAAGGTCGTGCACCTGGTATGGCTTTCGCTCCTTACTGTTCCTTACCTGAGTTAGAAGGTTGCATGAATATCTGGCAGACTATGGAGATGATTCATAGTAGGTCTTACACTCACATCATTAAGAATGTATACTCAGATCCATCGGAGGTCTTTGATACTATTCTTGATGACGATAAGATCATCGCACGTGCTAACTCAGTGACTAAAGCATACGATGAGTTCATCAACTATGCACAGGAGTATGGTCAGAGCACTGCTTGGACAGATGACATGAGAGATCATCCAAATTCTAAGTGGACATTAAATGATTTAAAACGTAAACTTTATAGGGCTGTAGCAAATGTGTACATACTGGAGGGTGTTCGCTTTTACGTATCTTTCGCTTGTAGTTTCGCTTTTGGTGAACTTAAGCTACTCGAAGGGAGTGCTAAGATTATATCCCTCATCGCCAGAGATGAATCACAACACATGGCGGTCACCCAAAACATTCTAAAGCATTGGGCTAATGGTGACGATCCAGATATGATAGAGATTGCTAAGGAAGAAAAGGAGAATGTCTATGAGATGTTCAGGAATTGTGTAGCAGAAGAGAAAGAGTGGGCAGAGTATTTGTTTAAGGATGGTTCAATCATTGGATTGAATGACAAACTTCTACAGAACTATGTTGAGTGGACTGCTAACCGTAGACTAAAGTCTATGGGTCTCAAAGCAATCTTTGATATTCCTTTGGCAAACAATCCATTGCCATGGACGGCACACTGGTTATCCTCTAAGGGTATGCAGGTTGCACCACAAGAGACAGAGGTCGAGAGCTATGTTGTGGGTAGCATTAAGCAAGACGTTAAGAAAGATACATTTGCTGGTTTTAAATTATGAATAATGTTGTAGTTACAACAGATAAATCTCGTCCTGGTCAGGAGCAACCAGAGTTTCAACAGGGTCAGGATATAAGAATGTTGAAACTAAGACAGGGAGGTGATTGGATTGGTTATGACTTTGAGAATCCACCTATATTTTCAGAGTTTGCACCTGAGTGGAAGTATACTATAGGTCAAAAGAAAATAGATATAGACCTTGAAGTATTAACAGAACTCTTATTAAAGAAAGAGATAGAACTTGTTAATAAATATCCTGCTGCCAGTGATGGTAGTACTATGTTGGGACCAAAGAGTGTCACTTCTAGATTCCAATACTTTAATGTTATGGATAAGGAGACATGGGATTATGATATCATACATCAAATTCGTAAAGAGGTTAAGAAGTTTCATAAACAATATGTGATAAGTATTTTTGGATCAGAACATAGAGTCCCTCGTACTCGTATCAGATGTTGGTTCAACGTCATGAGGAAGGGTCAGAAGATCCAAAAACATTATCATTCTGCACATGGATACACATACATCGGAGGTCACATCACAGTTAAGTGTGGTGATAGTTCTACGATATATGTCAATCCATTTGAACATGACAAACCATTTGAATTAAAGAACGAAGCAGGTAGTATAACTCTGTTTCCTAATTACATACCACATTACACAACAAGACATAATACAGATGAACCTAGAATAACTATGGCATTTGATCTTACCTTGTTAAATAATGTAGTGCAGTTTGATACAGACGCAAAACAATTACCAATACTATGATTGAAGAAGAGAAGAAGGATTGTACAGATCAATACTTTGAATGTGCTAGTGAGTGTGATATCAACGATAAAGAATGTGAAGAAGCATGTGTTGATGATCTTAAGGAATGTGATGTTCCAGATTGGAGAGAAGAATATAAATCATACACAAGTAGCAAAAAGGAACTTGAGTTACTTGAGAATGGTCCTAAATCATTGAGCCAGTCATGGATCTTGCAAGCATTATATAATAGGTGGAAGAAAATCAAGGGCATCAAGGATCCTGAACCACCAGATGTATCATCATCTCTACAGGAGTGGGAAGAAAGCATTAAAAAATATGAACTATGACTAAGAACGAAACAATTAAATTTACCATCAGACAAGATGGTACTGTACTCGAAGAGGTTAGTGGTGTCATTGGCAATAATTGTCAGGAGATAACTAAATCTATAGAGGAGAAATTAGGCAACGTTACATACATAGAAACTAAACCAGAATACTATCAACAAGAAAATGTCACACTTCAGCACGATCAAAACCAAACTCAAGAACAAACCTGAGCTTCTAGAAGCATTAGAAATTCTTCAGTATGATGTCACTGAGAATGTTAAGTTAGAAAATCCTTTTGATCATGAGCATAAGCAATGGGAGGTTGATATTGCTGTTGGTAATGACATTGGTTTTCGTCGTAACAAACAGGGTGAGTATGAACTTGTTACAGATCTTCAAACTTGGAAGCAACCTATTCCACCTAATAGATTCATCGAAAAGATTACTCAACAGTATGCTAGGATGACTGTGCATAATACAGTCAAGGACTTAGGTTTTCAGGTTCAGGAAGAGTGGGAGATGGATGATAACAGCATAGAACTTACAGTTACACGTTGGGTTTGAGAATCTAAACATATCATAAAGTAACCTATATAATGTGCGTGGCCTTTTTGTACAAGGGTTACAAATCACCCAATGGATTGGGATTGCGAACTAAGAAACGAATCACTGGAGCATATGTTAACAGTCTACCAAGATCACATCGAGGAACTAGAAGCAGAAGCAAAAGAAATGCAGGAAGAGATATTCTTTCTGAAGCAACAACTTGAGTATAAGACTTTAGGTTTTCCGACAGGGGATATAAATACTGAGGAATAGATAATGGTATTGTGGAAAAGAATAGTCAAACTTCGGAAGGAAGTTATGAGAACCCCTGGACCTATAAGGGTTCAACTTTTTCTTCTGACGACATTGACGATAAGTTCGGTTTTGTCTACAGGATTACTAATCTTCAAACTGGCAAGCAGTACATCGGACGCAAATATTTCTGGTCAAAGCGTAAACCTAGAGGTGGAAAGAGAAGGGTTACGTCTGAGAGTGACTGGAAAAAATACTATGGAAGTTCTGACGAACTTAAAGCAGATCGAAAGTTACTTGGGAACGAATCCTTCAAGAGAGAAATCCTCTCCCTCCATACCACAGGGGGACGTACAAACTATGCAGAGACCAAGCAACTCTTTCTAAACAATGTGTTGCAAGAAACTCTGGATGATGGTACACCAAAGTATTACAACAGTAACATCTTAGGACGTTACTATAAGAAAGATTATTTTAAAGAAGAATGATAGGCGTAAAGTGTTTGGCTTGTGGTGAGGAACTACTAGTCCGTGCAGGAAGGTTTAGCTGTTGTGGGTGTGGTAATATGACATCCCTTCATGGAGATACTGTGTCTGCAAATAACATGTCTCAAGTAGAACTGTTACAAAATAATAAGAATGTCAAGAAAGGATCACTTTTCTCTTCGGATGAGTTAAAATACCAGGAGGCTCGCCGTAATAGGAAAGTCCGTAAAATGACCTTTGAAGAAAAATGATTAACCTAGAAGAAAAATTTGGATCTTACATTAATAGCAATAAGGGTTTCAAAATAGATGGTGTCAAGGAAGCAGTCACAGGATATGGTTATCATTGTGATGGTTCGGACATTATTGGGTACTGGGTTAACACAATAAACTATAAACTATACTATAATATGAACGAGCAGTTCTTAAAACTAGAACCCTTAAGGTCACACAGTAAATTAAAATAAAATGAAAAAACTATTACTCCTTTCATCCCTTCTCTTAATGGGGTGTACTAATCACGGAGGAGGATTTGGAGGAGGTGCAGGATGGAGCTACATGGATACAGGTGGAGCAAATACATACACTTGCGAGACAGCAGGTGAAAATGCAGCAGCATACTATGCTACTGGTGAACACCCTAACTTATCAGATTGTTTATGAAAATATTTTTAGACACCGCAGAAGTAGGTCAGATCATTGATGGGTATAAGACAGGTTTGATTGATGGTGTAACTACTAATCCTACCCTTATACTCAGATCAGGCAGACAGCAGAGCGATGTAATAGAGGAGATCTTTGAAGCATGTCCTAACCTTGAGTCTATATCTGCTGAGGTAGTTGCTAATACTGCTGAAGAGATGGTAGAACAAGCACAACCTTACATTGATCTTAGTAGTAATGTTACGATCAAAGTACCTTGCACACGTGAGGGATTAAAAGCATGCTATGAATTGAGTAACGATGATGTGCTTACTAATGTAACTCTAGTGTTCTCTGTAGCACAAGCAATCCTTGCTGCTAAAGCAGGTGCAACTTATGTTTCACCATTCGTAGGAAGAGTGGATGACAATTCATTTGGTGGTCTTTGTTTGGTAAAAGATATCGCTAATACATATAAGATGCACAGCGTAGAGACACAAATTCTTGCTGCTTCTATTAGAAACGTCAGGGATGTAGGTAGAGCATTTGAGTATGGTGCAAACGTATGTACCTTACCCGTTAAAGTGTTCGACAAGATGTATGATCACATCTTAACAGAGAAAGGTTTAGAACTTTTCGATAAAGATTACGCTGCTGCTTGTAAATCCTAATACAAGTCTATGATCTTTACAATCTATTCCAAACCAGGCTGTCCTTACTGTGAAAAGTTTGTGGCAGTCTGTGAGTTAGAAGACCTTAAACATGTGGTATATAAACTAGATGATGACTTTACGAAGACTCAATTTGAGATGGAGTTTGGTGGTGATGCTAAGTTTCCACAAGTTGTACTAGATATAGGCAGTGAACGAATTCACTTAGGTGGATGTCGTGATTCTATTGAGTACATGCAAAAAGAGAACATTTGTTGTGTGGTATAAAGCTATGATTGAAATTACAGAAAATGAATGGCAAGCTGATCTTGACAAGTGGCAAGAAAAGGCTGAGAAAGGTGAAGTAGTGTTGATAAAAAAACCAGATGGTGCTAAAATACTCATGGTCCCACAAGATCCAGCAGACTTGTCTGGTCTGTGTGACATTTAACCCTAAAGGAGATACTATTATGTCAGACGTTAGAACACATTTGCTTCGAGCAAAGGAAGAGGTTAGACTAGGCTTGATTGGTGCGTTAGATGGACAGCAGGAAACAGAATTAATTTCAGAACTAGTATCAATCTATACTAGTTTAACTGAAAAGTTGAAGGTAGTGAAGGTAGAGTTTGGTGGGAATGATGATGTAGTGGAGTTTGGTGGTCATCTATATGATGTCCCTACTCAGTATAACTTCAATCTTGAAAGTAATGTTGACTTGAATACAGGTCTATTCAAAGATGAAACAGTACAATTTGTTGATACATCTTTAGGTGATGTTGATATTAAGATAGATACATCCAACCATCCAGATTATGTAACCACTATTGGTGGTATTAAATTGAGCACAGATGAAAATCCCTCCTAACGGATACGAAAGTTCATATCCTCTTCCAAACAACTGTATGTTTATGATGCCTTACTTTAGGTATCATGTAGAAGAGTGGCAAGATCGGAAGGAAGAAATTCTTTCCGATCTTTTTTCGTACCATGAAAAACTATTGAAGACAGACCCTGCTGAGTTGCATGACACATGTCATACAACCTTCTACGATCCATTTCATGACAGGAACAAGAAGACAGAGTTCGCAGAATTTAAACCATTCATTGATTTACTTGGTCCATATCTACAGAGATTTAGTGCTGAAGCATTAGAAAAAGGTTTCTATAGGAAACCTATTGATAATATTAGAAACATATGGTTCCAAGTACAGGAACAGTATGAGTTTCATTCAATGCATAATCATGGTGCTGAGGGATGGTCTGCTGTATTCTATGCAGACTATGACAATGAAGTACACGAAGCAACAAAGTTTTATTCAAGTATGTTCACATGTCATGGAGAGATTATGTCATTCCAACCAGGATGTAGTGAAGGTGATTTGATTGTGTTCCCATCACAAGTTTTTCATGAGTCACCAGTCACCAAGAACGAGAAACCTAGAGCTATTATATCATTGAACATGACATGACCTAAATACTTCTAGCTTAGAAAAAGTGTCTTCAGGACTAGAAGTATGTCAAAACTCTTAGCGAACCAAATCGCAAATTATAATGATAACGGACCTGTAGAAGCGAAAGAAGGACTGAACCTTCCTACAGGAAAGCCACTCCAATTAAATGGTATTGTTGGTACATCAGGTCAGTACCTGACTACTGATGGTACGTCATTGCAATGGACTACCTTACCTACAATCCCTGCTGCACAGATTCAGGTTGATTGGAATGAGGTTGTCTCTAGTGAAGTAGATTATATTAAAAACAAACCATCGCTATCGGCAGTTGCACTGAGTGGTAACTACGTAGATCTTATTAACAAACCTGCTATTCCTGCTGATCAGGTACAGTCTGACTGGAACGTAGGTACACCAAGTGATGTAGCATTTATTAAAAACAAACCAGCGTTTGCACCTGTTGCTACTACTGGTGCTTATACAGACTTAACTGGAAAACCTACCATACCAACAACACTAGGTGATTTTGGTATAGGTGCTCAAGATATTAACTTTGGTTCATATAGAATAACATATTCAAATGTGTATTCTACGATGACCGACCTCAATGCGGTTAGTCCTAGTACATATCATGGTATGTTTGCTCATGTTCACTCTACTGGTAGTGGATACTTTGCACATGCTGGAGCATGGGTTGAACTATTAGATGTAAACAAATCTATTAGTAAACTTGCTGACGTATACACCACTGGTGTTACTGATGGTCAGGTATTAAAGTGGGATGCTGCAAATAGTAGATGGTCTCCTGCTGATGATGATAACTCTGGTGGAGGAGGTGGAGGTGGATCCAGTACATTTGCAGGTTTAACTGATACACCTGCTAACTTTACTGGTGCTGCTAGTAAAAATGTAGTAGTTAATTCTGCTGGTAATGCTCTTGAGTTTGTTGACTCAGGTACTAGTAGTAATGAAATTATCCCAGTAGCATTCGCATTTGTTACTGCTGATACTGCTGGTACTGGTACTGGTATATCATGGGGTGCTTATAATAGTTCTAACAATAGAATAGAATTTACATTTGACACTGCTCAACCAGATGCAAACTATTTTGTTCTTTGGTCAAGAGAACATTATGCACAACATAATATAGAGGTAACTAATAAAACGACCACAGGATTTAGAACAACATGGACTAATAATGATGGATCTGATTTAGCACCTAGTATTTTTGGTGGTGGTCTTGTAGTTTATGCTTCAACACCTACAAGAAGTGTTGGTGCTGGATGGAATGAAGCATTACCTGTTGCAACAGCAGCTGTTCTTGGTGGTGTTAAAGTTGGATCTGGTTTATCAATAACTGGTGCTGGTGTTCTTTCTGCATCTGGTGGTGGAGGAGGTGCTACAGCATTAGATGGACTAACTGATGTTACTATCTCTAATGCACAAGTAAACGAAGTATTAAAATATGATGGATCTGAGTGGACTAACCAAGCAGATGCTACTGGTGGTGGCGGTGCTGGTATTACTGATGGAGACAAAGGTGACATAGTTGTATCAGCCAGTGGACAAACTTGGTTGATAGATGCTGGTGTTGTTGATACAGATGAATTGGCAGACACAGCAGTCACTGCTGGATCATATGACAATGCATCTATCACAGTAGATGCTAAGGGTAGAGTTACTGCTGCTTCTGCTGGATCTGGATTGATGTCACGAGCAACAGACTCTGTTACATTCAATTCTCTTGCTGCTGGTGCTTCTGTTAATGGTACTCTTGCATTAGGTAAGTCATATAGTTTATTGAAGATTGAAACTAGTCATGCTGCATGGGTAACAATCTATATCGATGCTGGATCTAGGAGTAATGATGCATCAAGAAACATACAGACTGACCCTTTACCAGGTGCAGGTGTAATTGCTGAGATCGTTACGACTGGAGATACAATACAAAATATTACTCCAGCAGTTCTTGGATGGAATAATGATAGTACTCCTGGTACGACTGCTTATTTGAAGGTGGTTAACATGGATGCCAGTACACAGAACTTAGTTGTTACGGCAACTTATATAACTCTAGAGAAGTAATATGGCTACTGATAAAATTTACATAGTCACTCTCAAGAAAAAGGAGGACTTGGAAGGATTCTATGCAGACATGGCATCCGATGGATATAAATTGAGTCTTAAGAGACCTATCAGTAGGAACACACATTACTTTATGGAAGAAGAGGATGCTGTAGAGATTCGAAAAGACTCTAGAGTCATTGCATGTGAAAGACATCCAGAAGAATTAGGTATAACGCCTAAACCATATGGGGTGATTAATAATGAACCTTATGGAACCTCTGGACAATTTAGAAAGAGTGGTTCGTTTACTGACCCTAATGATAAGGACTGGGGTAAGTTATCTGTAGCAGGTACAGATGCTCAAAGAAGAAAGGGTACATGGGGAAGTGGATCAGGTACTAATGTAGTTACTGATACCTATGAGATGTTTAACAACGGTAAGCATGTTGATGTTGTTATTGTTGATCAACCAGTATCACGAGATTGTGCTGAATGGAATAGTCCTAGTACAGGACTGAGTAGGTTTGTAGAATATGAATGGTACAACGAATTAAATACCTACATTAGTAGTATAGATGATGATGGTCAGACTATACCAACTGGTAGTTATCTTCCTAACTATCCAGATAATAATGCTAACCAGTCCTCACATGGTATTCACGTAGCAGGTACTGTTGCTGGACAGTGGTATGGGTGGGCTAATGAAGCAAACATTTATAGTATGGGTATCCTTTCTGGAGGTGGTGGTGCAACCTTTGCAGGTCCAAGTACATTATTATGCTTTGATTATCTAAGAGCATTCCATAGATATAAACCAGTCAATCCAGAGACAGGTCATCGTAATCCAACTGTTACTAACCATAGTTGGGGTTATTCTTATGACATGTATGAAAATGGATTTGATGTGCCAGTACAAATTAGTGCTTACACACAGATTAGTTGGAATGGAAACGTATATTCTGCATCAAATCCTAATCCATCTGGTTGGACTATGGCAGGATTAGCTGCTGACTTTGGTGCGGATGAGTATCATTATAGTTGGGCTTTAAATATTGCTTCTGTTAATGCAGACGTTGAAGATGCTATTCAAGATGGTGTTGTAGTTATTTCTGCTGCTGGTAACTCTGATTGTTATCATCCTAATCGTCAGGATGCGTATTGGAATAACTGGATCAGGTTGAGCAACAATTACTACATCTATGCATGGAGAGGATCTTCCCCTGCTAGTTTGACTGGTACTGATGAGGTTATCGCTGTTGGTAATTTGGGTAACTCAGATGACTATTCAAAGGCAGGATCATCAAACTATGGTCCAGGTATAACAGTATGGGCTCCTGGTACTAATATTCTTAGTGCTTATAATAATTCTAGTGGATACTTAGATGGTAAGTATGGCAGTCCAAACTTTTTTAAAGCAATAACTGGTACAAGTATGGCATCTCCACAAGTATGTGGTGTTGCAGCATGTTTGGCGACTAATAAACATAGGTTTACTAACCGTGATCTGATTGGTTTCTTAGAGTATGCAGGTAAGTATGACTATATGACCTTTGACACTGGACAGCAAGGTGGTTTCTGGTTCTTAGATGTCAACTCATCTAGTGGAACTGGAAGTGGATATGTTATCAGTGGAACTGATGCTAGTGGTGCTATCAGTGGATCAAATCCAACAATCACTGTTAATGCTGGTGACTACGTATTCATTTCGCAACCTACTGGTGGAGCATATTTTTATATGACTGCACTTAATACTGGTAGTCCAAATCAATATGGAGGAAACTATTATGATAGAAATAATGGTACTACTTATGGTGTAAACAATCCAACGTTGACAGTTGAGAAGGGTGATATGGTTAACATCTTTCTTGGTTATACAACGAACGCTAGCTTAGAACCAATTTATATTAAGACTCAATTTACTAATGGAACTGGTTATCAAGTTACTCAAGGTGTAACAGGACAGGGTGCTTCTACAAATGGTGCAAGTGTGGTGTGGGATACAAAGGATGCAAATATAGGAACATACTATTATTGTTCATCTAATAATTCTAATGTTGGTGGAACGATTGTTGTACAAGGAAAAGAATCAATATACAACCACCCAATGTACATCAAAACTGTTGGTGGTGTCGGTGGTGCTTCAAATCTGTGGACAGGTCAGCAAGAAAACGGTGGTATTGTATACAATCAAGGTGAATCACATGGTCAAGAAAGTGGATCTAGTAAATACATCTACTTTAAAACTCCATGGAGTGCAAACAATACAACAATATATTATCAGTGTGCATATCATGGCAGTATGTATGGTGCTATTAATATTGTAGGTAACCAATATATTAATAGACCAGGAGGGTGGGATGACTATAAGCATAGTGGTGACTATCTTGGTTATCCTGACTCACCTAAGAACCTTATGTTAACTTCTATAAATCCTAGAGACATTGATGGATACATTGCAGGATGGAACAAACAAACAAACAAAGGTAAGCGGTGGCATCAACCAGATCACATCGCTGACCTGAGTGGTGTACAAAATTTCCCTAGAGCTAATACATACTTTGGTCCACAAGTTCCATAAATAGATCTACACTTATTAATATCATGGCTACAACAAAGAAACCAGAAGATGTTACGGAAGATAACATCGAAGAAAAGAAGAAAGGATTTTTTGGTAAAGCAAAAGATGCTATACTTCCTGATGCCGATGAGCAAGCAGCAATCATCAGTACATTTGTCAGAATTACTGTGCTGGCCTGGTCTGGAGGCATATTAACTTTAAATTATGTTGCCATACCTGGTGT
>TARA_Y200000002_G_scaffold70124_1_pt1 | contig 11604 bp, 3 predicted proteins | sample TARA_Y200000002 | Tara Oceans TARA_Y200000002 (sample SAMEA2619388) | marine metagenome | biome: marine biome (ENVO:00000447); feature: surface water layer (ENVO:00002042); material: "saline water (ENVO:00002010), including plankton (ENVO:xxxxxxxx)" | depth 5 m | reverse complement strand
CAATTTTAATTATGTAATCATAAATATCAAATCTCTGGTTTTTCTTTTTGGCAATCATCGCCAGTTCTAAAAACCTATTAATAGGAATCCGACCGGTACGACTCCACTTATCGATCGCATCAAAAGTTATATTATGCTTGCTGTGTTCGGTTAAGGCTCGAGCGGTCTTTGTTTTCCCCTCAAACTCACGAACGATTTTTCTAGTGTTTAGCTTATACATTTGTTGGTCAATCTCCTCTTCAAAATCTACAACTACAGCATATATATTTTTTAATCAATAAAATAATACGGACAGACATTCCGTAGTGTTAAATATCTTAGTACAGAAAAAGTTTCTGTAGACAAAAAATTGATTATATCGTATGTGTTGTTTCTTAGATATCAACATTTATCGGGGAAGATAATGTCACCAAAAGTAACCCATAGATCGGGGGAGATCGATCTTAGTAAAAAAGTTATAACTACTGGCGAGTTTGCGACCAGGTTATATACTTTGATGTATGAAAAAGGCTGGAATCAGTCTGAGCTTGCAAGAAAAAGTGAAATCGGAAGAGACAGCATATCCACTTACATTAATGGAAAGTCTGTTCCTACTCCCAGAAATTTGGAGAAATTATCTCTTGCTCTCGGTACTGAGCCAGAAAAATTATATCCGAATTACGATGAAGCTAATAATAAGCAATCGGATAAAATGGAAAGTTTCAACAAGATTGATGATGGCTCTGGGCAATATTGGGTTTATGTTAATCGTAAACTTGAAGGTAAAGTTGCCATCAAGATTATGCAGTTACTAAATGAAATAGAAGATTAATGGAGAGACTTCTTACACAAAAAGAAGTTTCTGCTTTGCTCGGAGTGTCGATTCAGACGATCCGCAGACTGAGGCTATCCGACTCCCTACCCACAATTATGGTGAATGGGATGCCGAGGATACCAGAGGGAGCAGTAAAGATTTATAAGGAGAGAAATAGATGCCGAAAAGGAAACCACCAAGAATATCCCAACACAAAAATGGATATTTTTATATCCACTATGCAGAGAATGGAAGAGATCAGTTGCAGAGCTTACGGACGAAAGATTTACACAAAGCGGAACTTCGGTTTGCTGGGTGGCTCGAACAGCACCGCAAGGAAATAAAAATAGAAGCTGATCCTCTTGTATCCGATTGTCTCGATTACTGGTACGATCAAAATGTGAAGGATAAATTTTTATCCGAGAATAGATATGCTTCTCTTATTAATAATTTAAAATTTTATTTTGGGAATAAACGAGTTTCTGAGATCACTAGGAATGATAGTGAAGAGTACAAAAAAATCAGAATTGCTGGTCATGGATATTATGGGAATGTGGCAAAAGGAGCTACTGTCCGAACCGAACTCCAGAGATTACGAGCTTGCTTTAATTTTATGATTAATCAGGTTGAGCCGAGAGAAAGACGTATTACTCGAGACATGGTTGCTTACATTGATATGCCGCCACCCTCCGCTCCTAGAGATCGAGTTTTGTCTAAAGAGGAACTCGAAACACTCTGGGATTTTTGTAAAGATTTAGTGTGGAATGGAATGGGTAGACCCACTTCTAATCGACTGCATAAAGTTGCTCGATTTATAATTTTGGCTATGGAAACGGCACAAAGGAAAACTGCAATCTTAGAGCTTAAATGGTCACAAATTTTACTTGAGCAAAATTTAATAATGTTTTTGCCACATGGAAAACTTCAGACGATTAAACGTAGACCACCAGTTCCGATTTCCACAAGGCTAAGACCTATCCTTGAACACGCTTATTCCGAAAAAATTAATGACTATGTATGTGACAATACTAATGACGTACACGACCAAATTAAGAGGGTGGGTAAAGAACTAGGCATTGATGGATTATCTCCTCATGTGTTCCGTCACTCTTGGGCGACCCATGCTGTAATGGCTGGGAAACCTATTGAGAAGGTTGCGGCATTTATGGGAGATACTGTGGAGATCGTGAGAAAGAATTATGCTCACCTAGCTCCAGATTATTTATCTGATGTTGTTGATTAAAAAATTGAGAATCAACAGCCTTAAATCGACAAAGAATCAACAAATATTTTTTCGGTATAAAACTCCGAAATTTTCGGTATATACCTAAATTTTCGGTATAGTTTGTAGGCCACTGATACCCTCAACAAAATCAACAAAATTAAGCTGATCCTTTAAACGCAGTAAAATAAGTGTTGAGAGGTGTTTGTTGGCTGGTCAACAAAATTCAAATTCTGGTGGGCGATGGACTACTAAGCTCTCATCAAACTACTTAAACTTCAATAACTTAGCTATCAACATCATTTTTTTTTTCGGTATAACTTTCGGTATGCGGCTTTTTCTCAGATTTAGAGCTCTTTTTTTGTAGGGAGAAATCAATCCAAGCTCTCGACATATCATAGAGGTAAAATTCCTCGCAAAAAGCACATCTGAGCTTGCCATCAATCACAGTCATTGTCTGGTGGCAGATCTCACAGCTAATCCCAGAGGGATTTTGTTGTTGGACTATCATAAAGAGATTTGCTGTTACCAGCATCCCAGAGGGATTTGCTGTCTTTCTTTTTCTTACGACCTCCTGATGTAGATTTATAAGGCTCACCATAGATCGCCTCAATAATACTATTAACGAATGTTTTTTTGAATTGTGGAGATGTTAAAGTTGCACTACTGAGTCCAAGTCCTGTTCCAACTATTTTACCAAAACCAGGATGACCTCCGATTATTGAGACTCCGTAGGCCATCATTAAATCATACAAACCAATTAATCCCTGATATTCAGCGGATTGAGTATTTTCTGAATTTTCCATAAAATATCTTGAGATTTTTTTAAAGGCTTGGACGTAAAATCCTAATTGCGCTCCAGTGAATAATGTACTTAATTCTGCATTATATTTTAATGACATGATGGAGTTTACTACTGGATCAAACCCACCATAAAAGCCAGCTCTGGAAACAGCTACAGCTAGTAAATATTTTTCTAAATTATCTTTTTCTTTTTCTTCTTCCCATTTCTCTCGGTTAAAGATCAATTCTCTCAAAGTATTAACTATAAAATGACCCATGTATAAAGTAGAAAATGGCAACAGCATATTCGTTCCAGCCATTGTTGTTGCTGAAATAAAACCATTGTCCTCGTACTCTCTATTCACACGCTTTGCTGATGCAATTAATACATTTCTGGTATATGCCCTGATGAAAGATTGAATGCCATAAGTTACCCGACCTAAAGGATGCTCTGCATAAAGAGGACGATCAATAATCTTTGGATTTTGTATTGTATGATCTACTGCCCTACCTACTGCTACAGCCAGTAAATTACCCATATCGTTTAATGCTCCACCTCTATCCATTAGTTGATCCAGATTCGGCATTTTGTACTGGCTGTTCCTTTGTTCAGACATCCACTTAGTAAACTGCGTGAGATCGCTGTCATAAATTCCATAATCTTGGAAAATATTTTTTATACGTTTTTTCCCTTTGGCAGATGTTTTCGGATTTTGATATTCAGCGGAAATTTCTGCAAAGAATTGGATCATGGTTCTCATAGATGCTTTGCGTTGAGCTATTGTAACTTTCGTTAATTGTGATCGTACAAAGAAATTTGTTAATCGTTTATTCCACCATGTATCTTCAGCAAGAGTTCCTCCCAAGCGATTAGCTATAATTTCACCAGTATTGGCATCATCAATAACACCCAGAACATTAGCGACTTGCTCATAAAATAACTTTCGTTCCCTAGTATTTTTTGTGCCAATATTAAATGCACCATCAAACATTAATGCTAATGTTTTAATTCCTTTTACTGTTGATCCTGTGGTAACTCCAGCGGTCAAGGGTTCTGCAATCGATGATACGACTGCTCTTGGGAGAAGAGCCATTGTTCCAGTAGCATGGATAGTATCTAAAATCTTCTTTCCCATAATATCTTTAGTCACACCATCTCTGCCAGTTACCTTATCGACTATAGAGGCGACCATAAGCTTATCGGCATTATCCATACCCAATTTAGTTGCCTGATTTAAAAGATACTGATGATAATAAAGGATCTCATTATTGGTTCCTCTTTTCTTACCTTGAGGTACAAGATCACTTCCAAATCTTCTATTAAACTCAGTTTTCCGAACTACTGAAGGAATATAGATATTTAATGCCTCCATCGGATCTACATAAAAATCCACCATGTAGGTATCAGCTTCTTTTGGAAGTTTTCTTTTCTTCATAAAGTTATTGGAAGGACTATGGGCTTCTGGATCATCAGAGGCTTGAAGGCTAAGACGATTTATCCAATCCTCCACCGATCTTTGTGCAAAAGGATCTTTTAAATTTTTATAAACAAATGAATGGATTGCTCTTGCTTGGCCTAGTTTCATTTGCATTTCAAGCTGATCCTCAGAAATTTCTCCATCCTCTTGAGTTTCTGTTCCTCTTGAGTCCAACTTCTTTTGTATTTTTTCAATCTCTTTAGCAAGTCGTCTAAGCTTTTCAACTTGGCTTAATATTTCACCTTCTACTGGATGATTTTCGTCTAACTTTAATCTCCTTCCCAATGTTGCTAATGCGAGCATTTGTTCAACATTACCTTCTTCAAAAACACCCATTTCATTTTCATAAATCACATCTCGATAAAGATTATAACCTCCCTTTTTTAGTCCTTTCTTGGGAGCGTCTAATCCTTCTTCACCGAACTTAAATTTTAGAGAGTAATCTTTTAAAGCTAATGGAACATCTAAAATTCTGGTGAAATATGATCCATCTTCCAGATAAGACATATTAAGCTCAGATGCCCTAGTGTAATCAAAAATTGGATTTAATAGTTGATTGCGAATTTTTGCCGCCGCAATAACTAAAGGATCGTTTTTATCTACTGTATTAATAACGTCTGGATCACCAGTTAAAATGAGCCTTAATTTAGACATTTGCTTTTGGTCTTTAAGTTCAAGTTTGTGATCTTTAATAATTTTTAAATAACGAGCTAAAAACCTTCTAGTTTCTCTTGATGTTGCTTCTTCAAATGTTCCCCCTTGAACAGTTTTTCTTCGACCACCAGGATCAGTAGCTAACCGAGAAGTAATTTTCTCGATAATTTTGGAAACCATTAATTTTTTCTTTATTTGATTAATACCTCTAATGGCTTCTTTTCTTTCCTCAACAGTATATTTGGAACTATTCTTCTTAAATTCTTCCATTCTTTTTTCTAATAATGGAGCTAATGCAGAATATTTATCTTGTATTCTAAAAAGAATACCTCGTTTAGAATAAGCAACTCTCGACCAATAATCTTCCATTGACCTAACTGTTCTCGTAGCATCAGCTTTTAAGTTTTTACCAAGTTCTGGGTATCGTTGAGGACGCTGTTTTACTTTCTCTTTAAGGAGTGAAAATTTCTGCCATGACTCTTTTTCTTGAGTCCAAATTGAGTCTTTTTCTGTGGCTGTCTCCTCTTTAATCTCAGCCGCCGCTACAAGACGATAATCAATAATATCGTAATCTCCTGGTTTTTGTGCCGCTTGAAGATTAAATTCCGTTCTGATCGCATCCATAAGTTTTAACATAGCCATGTTAATATTATTTCGGTCAGGTTCATTTGGATAAGTCTGAGCTAACCTTCTATCAGCTCCTTTTATTTGTGACATTGTAAGTTTATATGCGGCATCCGATTTAGTAACAAATTCAGTATTTCCACCTTGCTTCTCAATAATTTCAGCAACATAGGCTTCAAAAACCCTAGCAAACATCTCAGTGGGTTTAACCCAATAATCTTCTGAGATTCCTCTCCTACCTTGCATTTTGGCTTGCTCTGATGCCCATTTACCATAATCTTCTACATCTTTTCTGTATTTTGATTTACCAAGTTTTTTAACTCTACTTCTGCCTGTTCTTAAATTTTCGAGTTGCTTTTCTACTTCAGCTCTACGATTAACTCTTCTTCCAGTTTCATTTTCCTTTTGAACAATCTTGGCAAGCTCATGTTCTTTTTCCATTATCTGCATCGAGACATCAGCATTCTCAAAGAACATAGCGTTCATTAAGTCACCCATAGCTTCTTGAATTGTCGTAGGAGCTTCATCAAGCCAAGGCTTTGTACCTTTTGTTAAATTAGTTTTTATACGTCCAGTAATACCCTCAGTATTTTGCCCACTTCCAAATCTATCCATTAAGAAAAAGTCCAAAGCATGACCCCATTCGTGAGCAAAACTATTTGATCTTTTCGGCATAATGATTGCACGACTTGGAGCATAGCCAGCATCAGATTGAGTATTACCTCCATCTGGAAAGTATGCCGCATTATACCCACCCCAAGTCCGACCAGGTAATACTAATCCCAACGAATTTTCTAAACCAATAGTGGAGTATGGTATCTCCAGAACATGAGCCATCCACTGCATATTTCTGTAAGCATCGAGTAATGATTGATTGGCATCATAGCTATTATTTTCAGCTCTCATTATGAAAGTGAATCCAAACTTTTCCTGTACCAGATCTTTAAGTAGATTGAATTGACGAGCTGGAGGGAAATTAACTGCCAAATTTGGATCAATGTTTTGACCGCTGTATTTGGGGTGATTTTCTAAATCTCTAAAAGCTTGATGAAAAACAGACTGCCTAAGAGTCTGCATTTCTTTTGCTAGGATTTCTCCGTCCGCTGTTCCTCTTGACCCTTTAAGTCCAAAGTCTCTGTTTTCGATGTTTTCGATGGTTGCTTCTTCCGCTGATGTTGTGAAGCTCTCATCTGCAATATCCGCATCGAAACTCTTTTCGGGTTCGCTTCTGGTTCTGGCATCCGTTCCTCCTTGTTCAAATAATCCTACAGACTTTTTACCCTTTGGCCTTCCTGTTCGTACAGGGAATAAAATTCCTTTTGGATTTCTGAGTTGCTCCTTTGCACTGTCAATCGCTTCTTTCCTTGTAAACGCATATTGCAGAGGAGGCATCTTTGATTCACCAGCAAACTTCCCATCAGGCTGGACATTACCCAATCCATTTTTCGTTGTTCTGTACCAGCCACCATCATCATCCTTGGAAACATAAATAGTATTTTTCCCATCAGAAATTTCAGTAACAGGATTAATGTTGTCATTGTTCGTGCCTCTTTTTACTGTAATTTCTGGCTCAGTTTTTGGCTCAGTTTTTTTATTTTCTGCTGCGGAGGATTTTTTCCATTCTTCGGGAGGTTTATTTGCCGATTCATATCCTCGCTTAAAGACTTCGCTTTTAATAAATGACCTAATCGCTGTTTCTCTTGCTATTCTTTCAAGAAATAGATCTTTCGTTTCTGGCTCCATATCTTCAAAAATTTCCGCAGATTGAGATTCGTTAATGAGATCTAACTCTTTATTCGTAAGCCATGATGCCGCATCAACAGAACTCGGAGTAGTAAGAGCGATAGCAACTTGGTCAACTATTTCTTTTATTTGTGGATTAGGATTTTTGCGTATTGCAAATATGTTTTCTAATGCCTGTCTAGCGGTATTATTGTTCTGGTAAGTGGCAAGTTTGCCTTTTATATCTTTTGGTGACTTGGCAAATACCCAATCCATACGAACATAGTCATCATTTGTAAGAACTATAACACCTTCTGATTGTTTGTTAATTTCTCTTTTAATCTGTGTAGATACAATATCCTTACCCTTATAAACGTCAGCTTTATCTTTCTCCGTAAAAACTTGCTCAGTTAAATCTACAGTTTCTTCCGCTACTGTTTTTGGAGTTTCTAATTTTGGAGGTTCAGTCTTAACCTTTGGAGCATCTGGAAACTGATCTTTATTGTTAAAATTAACATCCCTTTCTAAAATACCTAATTCATCTGCTTTTTGCTTCTTTAGATTGAATGTGTTTGCAAACTCAAAAAGCTCCACGATACCATCATTTGTTAAGTCGTAAACTGGTGCTGAATCCTGTTGCTCATCATAAAAAAGGAATGCCTCGGGAATTTGATTTTCCCTTAATACTCTCTTCATTTGTTCAACAAATTTCGGGTTATACTTATCATCTGGTTTAATGTTTATTCTACCATCCTCTATTCTTGCTAATAGTTCTGAACCCTCTTCTGTGAGTCCTCCCTCACCAAACTTAGCTCTAATGGATTTATGGTCGAATTTATCTATAGTTTCTTCTACTTTAGGAGCTTCAATTTCTTGTTTCTTAGGTTCTTCTAATTTAGGAGCTTCAGTATTAACCTGATTTTCCGTAGCTAGATTTACATCAGTCGTTTCTACGCTTTGATCGTCAGAAATCTTTGGTTGAACTGGTGCTTCATCATCAACTTTTACTGTCTCACTAGCATCATCGATGACCGGCATTCTTTCCCCAGATTTAACATCCTCTAGCCTACCGAGTAATCTATTAAGTTCTTTTGAATTTTGCTGAAAAAGCTGTTCTTGCTCATCGATATTTACCTTACTTGCTTCCTCATTAAAGGCTTCGTAAGCAGACATAAATTCTTTCAGCTCTTTATTTCCTTCAACCTCATCATCTGAAATTGCCTCAAAAGCCACTGATACTCTTTGGTTAAAATTTTCCAAATTAGGAGGAGTACTTGTCTCGGCAAATGCAGACTCTTGGTATCTTTCGGAATTTGGATTAAGTCTATCTGCGGATTCTCGGAGCAAATCATTCTTTTCCAATATTTGTGCTTCATTCTCCAAGAGAAGCTTCATAGACTGATTTTTTGCTTCATTAATATTACTTCTAGTTCCAGTAGCAATTTCAATCGGTGCAGTAACCAGTTCAGCAATTCCCTCTATTAATACATCCCCTTCGTCAATATCTCCTTTTTCTCGGTAATCTGAAAAATACATTTCGGCGGTTTGACCAAAATAATCGCCAGCACTTCCATACATACCTTGCAACCCAATTTCTGCACCAGTTCTGGCAATTATGTTTCCAGTACCAACACCTTTTGCAATACCACTACTTACAATCTTGCCAGCTAGACCCATTGATAGCGTGTCAAAAACTGTAACTGGAATAGAATATGCTGTTGCTCTTTCTTTTGCACCTTTCCAAAACTCTTGATCCCCCATCACTTCCATCATTGCCGCTTCATCATTAAGATTAATTTTATTTTCGGCGGCATATTCTCTTAAATGTGAGTCAATAATAATCGCCCAGACAGAACCATAAGTCATAGGAGAAGCGGCTCCAGCACCAACGATAGGATTTTTTGTTGCCGCTGATACTCCTAGAAATGTGCCTAATGCTGGAACAGATGTTACTATTGATTCAGTCGAAACAGATAAAATTGCACTTGGATTCCGCATGATGGCTTTAAAAGCATCCCAATAACCATCTGTTTGTTGGATCTCCTCTAAACCTTGTTTGATATTTTCTGGAGCATCAGGATATAATCTGTTTAACTCATTCATTCTTCTCAAAAACTCTTCTGGCTTTATTAGACCATGATGTTGATTGAGAACATTAAAAGCTTGTTGAAGTCTGCCATATCCACGATTAACAGCGTTATTCCATTTTACTGTTGTATTGCCTTTAAAGATTTCGTATGCGGCTTCTTCCTTGGAAATCTTAATATCTAGTAATCCATCAGAATGCCTGTTTAATCTACTTCCCCCCTTGTTGGATTTTTTGTACCACTGACCATTTTTTTCATAAACATCTGTAACACTTGGATTCCAAATTTTAAAAATTTTATCTTTATCAGGATTGTCACTGTTTAGTAGTCTGCGGATAGCTAGTTTTATTTGGTTTTCAGAGTTCTCAGATTGAAATTTATTTATCTCACTTCTTCTAGCATTAAAGATAGCTTCAGATCGTTTTTTTGCCGCATCAACAGCAAGCGATTGACTATCAAAAGAACCGATTTCCTCCCAGTTCATTTCACCAGAGCGTAATTTTTCAGATATAATATTGGTAGCTTCTTTATCGCTGTATTCTTTGCCATCGATGACAGTTGGAATATTAAAATATTTACCACCAATCGGAACACCAAGCATCCGACCATCAACAGTAATTGACTTTTCTGTGGAAACACCGCCATCCTTATTTACTATTAAAGGTCGATCCAAATCTATTTTAAATCCGTCTGGATCTTCTAAATAATTTTTTTGGCTTAGAAAGGCATCTCTTCCTGACTGCAACGCATTCATCATATTTTCATTTTCAAGAAATGCGTCTTTATTTGGGAAAAGATTATTGTTTGGTTTTAAAATATTTTCTGACTGCACCTCATCATTTTGTAAGTTTAAATTTGTCGTATCAATTATTGGCTCTGCCAGAGATTGATTAATAGAACTCTCAGACTGGAAGGATGAGTCCGATAGGGAGGTCGCTCCATCATCAACCTCCGACAGATCTGTTTCAATATATTTTTTATAGCGATTATAAGGTTGAGTACCTACACTTAAATCGTTAGATTCTTTAAATCGTTGGTAACGATTATATTGTGTAGGCATTTTAATTATCCCCTTGGCTTAATTCTTTCGCTCTCTTTTCTAAAAGTATCATAAGTTGATCGGCATCTTCTGATGAATACCCAAAGGATTTTGTTATATCTTTTCTGATTTCCTGAGTTACAACATCTGTCTTTTCACCTGACTGATTAAGTGCATCAACAAAATGGTCAAACCAGTATTTTGGGAATGCCTTATCCTCACCTCTATAACCAGTAAAAAAACCTCCCTCCTTTTCAAACATAATTGCACCTTGCTGTATAGGTTTGGTAACAAATTCTCGATAAGCTTCCTCTAGAGTCATGTTTCCTGATTCCACATTGTCTTTCATAGACTCCTCTCCAAGCAACATCATTCCACCGAGAGCTGTTCGAGATAGCTGGGTTTTTAATTTTTCATTGTTAGTGTTTACCTCATTGGTAAAAACTTCCATGAATTTTTTTCTACTTTCCAGCATACCTTTTAAATCTGACTTACCACTTTTAGAAGATGATCCATCGCTTTCATACCCAGCACCAGGAATTACATAAAGACCAGCGGCATTCTTTTCTATACCAAGCTCTTCAGCGTGTTCTTTGGATAGGTACACATCTTCTTTGCCGACTTTAACCGCAACCTTAGTAGCATCTTTGCCACCATCCAGAACGTATAATCCGTCCTCGTTAGGTTCAAGTCCAAGTCTTGCTCCTGTTTCTGGATCAAGGACAAGTTTCTTGCCAGCTTCGACACTCATTTCAATTTCTCGGTTTTCGTGCTTCCATCTCTTAAACTTATCGTCCAGCTCTGCCTTCCGATCTTCAGATCCATCTGGCCCATATATAAGTTGGTTCTTTTCCTGTTCCACCTCTGCATTTTTGTCTGTTCTAAAATTCTCGTATGCTTTCTTTGCGTCAGCAGTAATTTCAGAACTCTTTACTTCAGCTTTGGCATCTTGCTCAGAATCATACTGACTAGCTTCTAGTTCTAATTGATTTTGATTAAGTTTGCCTTCAAGCACTTTCGCATTCTTATCAAGCTCTGCCATAAAAGTATTAGCAAGATCGGTTTGAACATGGTCGCCCTCTAACCATTTAGTAGGATTAACTCCTTGCATCATCATTGCCTGTCTTGCAAGAGACTCACCAGAATTTCTAATTTGATCTCTACCCTCTTCACTTTGAGCCATGCCTCGCATTAGAGCGGCG
>TARA_Y200000002_G_C22688441_1_pt1 | contig 11611 bp, 9 predicted proteins | sample TARA_Y200000002 | Tara Oceans TARA_Y200000002 (sample SAMEA2619388) | marine metagenome | biome: marine biome (ENVO:00000447); feature: surface water layer (ENVO:00002042); material: "saline water (ENVO:00002010), including plankton (ENVO:xxxxxxxx)" | depth 5 m | reverse complement strand
CTTTAATAGCGGTAGTTTTAAGCATATCTATTATTGGAACCATTGGTTCGTTCTTGGGATTTATTATTTTCATAGGTTGTTTTTTTGTTCTAGGTACCAAAAAGGAATCCATACATGATATGATTGCTAAAACCGCTGTTTTTAATAAAGCTGAACTCAAGTAAATACCTCAATTAACCTTGATTCCTTTTGCTAGTTTTTTAGCTTTATTAACTAATTTATACACATCTTCTGAACCATAAGTTAAGGTTACTGCCATTCTTCTAAATGGTCTTGTAGAAGGTTTGCCAAATATTCTTATATCTGAGTTAGTGGAATTCATAGCTTGATCTAGTCCAGAAAATTTAGGTGATTTAGTGGATGAATCATGAGCTAAAACAACAGCTGAAGCTCCATTTTTTAATAGTTTAATTTCTGGAATAGGTAATCCTAATACTGCTCTTGCATGCAATTCGAATTCATTGAAATTTTGAGTTCCAGCTAGGGTAACCATTCCAGTATCGTGTGGTCTTGGTGATAATTCAGAAAAATAAGTAGCCTCCTTTGTAACAAAAAATTCTACTCCCCAAACACCTGCACCACCTAAAGATTTGGTAACTATATATGCCATTTCATGGGCCTCTTTTAAGCGATCTGCATTCATGGGCATGGGCTGCCAACTTTCTTGATAATCACCTCTTTCTTGTCTATGACCAATTGGCGGACAAAAAAGAGTTGGACCCTTATTTTGAGTTACAGTAAGTAAAGTAATTTCATAATCAAAATTGATGAAGCCCTCAACAATAACTTCTTGTAAATCTCCTCTGGAACCTTCAATTGCATAATTCCAAGCCATTTTAATATCAGACTCTGATCTTATTACGGACTGTCCCTTTCCAGAACTTGACATTAAGGGCTTTACCACACAAGGATAACCACAAAGAGTTACTCCATCATATAATTCTTCTAAATTAGTAGCATAAGAATAGGTTGCTGTTCTTATATTTAAATCTTTCACAGCCAAATCTCTTATTGATTTTCTATTCATAGTGTAATTTGCTGCTTTGGCACTTGGTACAACTTGATAACCCTGATTTTCATATTCATAAAACCTTTCTGTTCTTATAGCTTCTATTTCTGGAACTATTAAATCTGGTTTATATTTTTCTACAAGAGCATCGAGTTGATCACCATCTAACATATTGATAACTTCTCTTTTTTGAGCTACCTGCATAGCTGGTGCATTGTCATAACTATCCACCGCAATAACATATTGACCTAGCCTCTGACAAGCAATTACAAATTCTTTTCCTAATTCACCTGACCCCAATAAAAGTATTTTTTTCATATAAATATTTTAACTTATGTTATATTTTAAATCCAATAATGGTTTTAAAATTTTAGGTCTTATCATAGAAAGCTGAAAATAGGGTTTTTGAATAGCTCCATAGCCTCTGAAAAATCTTTCAATAGACTCTACCATAGTTCCTTCAAAATCAAATTCTTTGGCAAATGTACTAGCTAATTTTATTCCTTCCCATATTACTAGAGACATAGCCTCACTATTTCTAAAATGAGGGTTACTTCCACCAATAAGATAGTACACAGTTTTAGCACTCCAAACTAGGAATATTCCTGAATGAATTTGGTTATTTCTATCTTTGGCTAAAAGAATTTTACAACAATTATTTTTTTTACAACTTTCAAAAAGTTTTTTAAAACCTTTTATTTCGTAGGGAACTTTAAGTTGTTGCCTATTGAAAGTCATTTCAAAAAGTGAAAATAATTCATTGATATTCTCTGATTCTTCTACATTAAGTAGTTTTTCTGCTTTTTTTATATTTTTTCTTGTACTACTACTTAATTCATTGAAAAGATCGTCTTTTCTTTTAAATATGTCTTTTAAAATATAAGTATATTTTACAGATGTTTTATACCCTTTCCAAACAAAAGGTAATATATTCTGAATACTGTAATGAGACTTTATTAAATGGATATTGGCCTTAGGTAATTGACTTATTAGAAAGGATAAGACTTCTTTTTCAAAAGAAAGTTTAGTATTATTTTTTTGACCTTTAGGATAAATTAACCAAGGTCCTAAATGCTGCGTAAATGGGGGTATACCTAAAAAATTGAATCCCCATTTTTTTTTTAGATAATATGGAAGAACTCCAAAAATTTCATTGGACTTTTTATAAATAACTACATCCCAATTATTTTTTCCTGCTGTAGCGTCTAACCACCATGATTGAAAAAATAAGGGTAATTCGTTATTACTACAAAATTGCTCGTAATATGTTCTATTATTAATCAAGAAATATAAAAGTACTTATTTCAATCAGGAATTCATTATAAAAATTTTACCAAAAAAGTTTCTTCAGCTCTTTTTCTATAATAGAAATTAATTTTTTGTCAAATTGAAAATCAAAATCATTAGCAATTAACATTCTAACATTGTAAGAACCTAGAGCTAATCTTATGAATGATTTATTATCGTATTTTACAGGCTGACCGATTATAATTTTTTTAAAATCATAAAAGTCATTTCGTTCTTTTGCGCAAATTTCAAGATATAATATTCTTAACTCTTCATCTGTTAATAGGGACCCATCTTTATGCTTTACATTAAACGATACAATAGAACGATTTGTAAATTGTTGATCTGGCATTAGTTCAAAGAATTCACTCTTAATTTGTAACTGACTAATGATGAAGGCATTCCACCTATCAATAGCCATGGTAACCATGTCTTCTCCATAAAACGAAAGTAATTTCATTTCACTTACAGCTGCTTCCCACCTTAGTAGGGTTCCATAATTTTCATTAGTTCTAAATTTTTTTCTTAGTAAAGGATGATTTAAAGGAATATCTGATGTACTAAATATTTTAAGAAAAGGTGCAACGGCCTCATCTGTAATATTTACTAATTTAGAAGTAATCGTCTTAGGCACCAGTAAAGCACCACAAAAAGGAGGAGATTGATAGAACTTAGACCCTGTAAGCATAACCATGCAATTAAGTTTTATTAACTTATTAATAAGTTTTTGAGTAGTTCTCATTTGACAGACATCAATCACCCAGAAGCAATCCTCATTGGCCCTAGGGATCATAGAAATATTATCAACAATTCCAGACTTACTTCCAATAACCAGGTTAGCAATTACTTGTTTTTCTGCACTTTTCTTTTCAATAATTTCAAGAATATCGGTTTTATGATTCAAAATATTTCCATCTATGTCTCTTGCTGAAAATGCTTGTTGTTCAATTTGAATTTCTTCATGAATAGTAGAATTCTTAATTACATTTTCTTCAAATTGGTTAGTTCCAAAAAAATATTTTCCTTTTATAGCGGTATTAGAACCTGTTCCTAATTCTTCAGGACAAGTAACCACACTAAAAATTGGCTTGCTAGGCTTTAATATTCTAGAAAACATAATTGGATAATAGCAAAGATCACTTCCTGATGGGGCGTAAAATATATCAAATTCATTAGAAGAGTCCACATCGATTAACTTTTTTAGTTGATTTTGTTGCTCATCTAACAGCTTATCATAATCTTCTATTTGAAGTTTTTTTAACATTTTATCAACTGCACGCTTACTGTCTATGTTTAAGTTAGACATAGTACAAGAACCCCTGTTGAAAACAGATTCGTAAACTAATGGATTTCCATGGTATTTATTTAATCCGTTTTCCTTAAGCGTTATTCGCTCATCTCCGCCTTTTACAATATCGTTAATATCCATAATATCAAATAATTACACAAATAAATGTATTTTAATAACATTATATACTATTTTTAAAAGAATTAATTATCAATTTTTAAAGATTGAAAATTCCATTTTTATAAGCACTATTTTAAAAATTAATTTTTGATAAAAGATATCATTACTTGGCAAGACTTTGAAAAATTAGATATTAGAGTTGGAACAATAAAAAAAGTCGAAGAATTTCCAAAAGCTTTAAACCCATCTTATATATTATATGCAGATTTTGGAAAGTTAGGTATAATGAAAACTGCTGCTCAAATTACCAAAAACTACAGTATTAAAAATCTTATTGGTCAACAAATTATTGCCGTAGTTAATTTTCCAAAAAAACAAATTGCTAATATGAAGAGCGAATTTCTAACACTTGCTGCTGTAGAAAATGAATTGGAAAACGTTATTTTAATTCAACCATCTACTAAAACAAGAAATGGGGCTAAAATTTGTTAATATTTTTTGATATAATAAGCCAATTGTTATATATTAATAATAACTTCGTGTTAATTATACAATATGAAAAGAATCGGTATACTTACTAGTGGTGGAGATTGTGCAGGTTTAAATGCAGCTGTAAGGTCTATTTTTTATAGAGCTAAAGATCAATATAATATGGATGTATTTGGAATTTTAGAAGGGACTGTTGGGCTTATGAACAGACCTGTTTCTTACACAAAACTAAATTACAATACCTTCTCAGGTAACTTATTAAGACAAGGTGGTACTTTTTTAGGAACTACCAACAAAGGAAACCCATTTAAATTTCCTTTCCCCGATGGGTCATTTAAAGATAGAACTATAGAAATAATCAGTGGTTATCATGAACTGGGCTTAGATGGCTTAATTGTAATTGGTGGTGACGGTAGTATGAAAATTTTAAAAACTATTGCAGATAAAGGAGGTCTAAACATTGTAGCAATACCAAAAACTATTGATAATGATGTGGGAGCAACTGAAAATTCAATTGGTTTCAATACAGCTGTTAATGTAGCAACAAATGCATTAGACAACCTACAATTTACAGCGGCTAGCCACAATAGGACTATGATATTAGAAGTAATGGGGAGAGATGCAGGACACATAGCATTAAATGCTGGTATAGCAGGTGGAGCAGATGTAATTTTAATCCCTGAAATAAAATATTCAATTGATGGAATTGTAAAGAAACTTGAAAAAATGAATAGTCATGGAATTAAACATTCTCTAATTATAGTAGCAGAAGCTGTTAAGCAAGAAGATGGTAAAAATAGTACTGTAAAATTTGCTGACGGCGAAGAAAGACTTGGAGGAATTGGAACTTATATTGCTCACCAAATAATGCAAAAATCATCTGCAGAATGTAGAGTAACTACTCTAGGTCATGTTCAAAGAGGTGCTCCTCCTACTACTCAAGACAGAATATTAGCAAGTGCATTTGGAGTACATGCGGTTGACTTACTTGCTCAGAAAAAGTTTGATAGAATGGTCGCGTGGAGTGACAGAAAAGTGGTAGACTTCCCAATTGAAAAAGGAATTGAAACTTACAGGAAAGTAGAATTAAATGATTCCTTAGTAAAAACTGCACTAGCTTTAGGTATTTATTTAGGTAATATTACTTAAAGTGTTCATTATGAAATGTTTAAACATAATAAATATTTCTCATATTTATACAATTTACTTTTATCAGAATAGATTTTGAAGAATTTTTTGTGCTGAATAGTACAGGTAAATAATTTCTAAAAAAGAAACACAATTATTTTTTTAATTGTATAGACTATAATATTTTAATATTTAGATTTATAACATGCAAATTGGTATAGATAGTTTTGCTGCAGCAGAAAATTCAAATTCATTTAGTGGAAAGAACAATGTAAAATCTATCGAAAAATTAATTAATAGAATTATAAAAGCTGATGAAGTAGGTTTAGATGTGTTCGGCGTAGGTGAACACCATAGAAAAGAGTTTCTTGATAGCGCTCCACATCTAATTTTAGCTGCAGCTGCTACAAAAACAAAAAATATTACTCTAACTAGTGCGGTTACTGTACTAAGTGCATCTGACCCGGTTAGAGTTTTTCAAAATTATGCAACGCTCGATTTAATTTCTAAAGGAAGAGCCGAAATTGTTGCTGGTAGAGGATCTTTTACAGAAGCATTTGATTTATTTGGATACAATTTAAATAATTATGATTCACTATTTGAAGAAAAATTAGAATTGTTATTAGAAATTCAAAATAATGAAACTGTAAATTGGCAAGGGAATTTTAGACCTCCTTTAAACAATCAAACCATTTTTCCTAGGCCCTATCAAAATCCCTTACCCATTTGGATAGGAGTTGGAGGAACCCCTCAATCGTTTTTAAGAGCTGGTAAATTAGGATTGCCAGTTATGGTTGCTGTTATTGGTGGTGAAACCCATAGATTTAGGCCATTGATAGAAATGTATAGAGAGTCAGGAAGAAGAGCAGGTCATCCACCTGAAAAATTAAAAGTAGGTTTACATTCACTTGGCTATGTTGCAGAAAATTCCGAACAAGCTGTTGAAGATTATTTTCCTGGATATGCAAAAACATTTACCAAAATTGGCAAGGAACGTGGCTGGCCTCCAGTTACATTAGAACGTTTTAAATCTCAAAATGGATCAAAAGGTGCTTTAATGATAGGAAATCCAGATGAAATAGCTGAAAAAATCATTAGACATAGTAATGCTCTGGGGGGTATTTCAAGATTTACCTTTCAAATGGATAATGCTGAACTTACCCACCAACAATTAACTAAATCAATAGAACTTATAGGAAAAAAAATTAAACCTATTATAAATAAAAGTTATTCGAAAAGTTAGTCTACAAAAATTAATTTAATTAAAAATAATTTATTTTTATTTTATGAAAAGAAAAGAGTTTTTAAAAAGATCTGCTGCACTAAGTGCATTAAGTATTTCATCTCCTTTAATTTTAACAGCAAATAAAATAAAAGAAAAATCAACCTACGAACAACTGATGGATCAAGTTGGTTTTAATCATATTCCTAATACCGAAATTAAAACTATGAATAGCGTTTTACACAAATCTAACACTAGAGGTCATGCAGATCATGGCTGGTTAAAAGCAAATCACACCTTTAGTTTTGCAAATTATTACAACCCTGAAAGAATGAATTTTGGAGTTTTAAGAGTTTTAAACGATGATACTATAGCTCCAGAAAGAGGATTTGGAACACACCCCCATGACAATATGGAAATAATCACTATTCCACTAGAAGGAGATTTAAAACATCGAGACAATATGGGTAACGGTACTGTTATAAAAAATGGAGATATTCAAGTAATGAGTGCTGGGACCGGTATTACTCACAGTGAATTTAATGCCAACAATGATTCCTATTGTAAACTATTACAAATTTGGTTATTTCCTAACAAAAAAAATGTTACTCCAAGATATGATCAAATTGCCCTAGAATCTATTTCAAAACATAATAAATTATATCAAATATTGTCTCCAAACAAAGAAGATCAAGGAGTTTGGATTCACCAAGAAGCTTGGTTTCATTTAGGTAATTACAATAAAGAAACCGAAGAAAAATATATTTTAAGTAATAAAAATAATGGTATTTATATTTTTGTAATTAGTGGAAAGATCAATATTGATGGTCAGATACTAAATAAAAGAGATGGTATGGGTATTTGGGATATTGATTCTATTAACTTTTCTGCTAATAAAAATTCGAGTTTACTTCTTATGGAGCTCCCACTTTCTACATAATAAAATAAATTTTGAAAAAATTAGAACTTGCTATTGGTAATGATCAAAATTTGGAAATATTTCTAGGAGTTATAAAAATATTAACTATTAATCATATGTTTTTCAATGAATATTTAGTAAAAACAATCTTTTTTTAAGAATTCAAACTTATGAACTATTAATAAATTGGCTAAGTCCTACACCTATTTGAATAATAAAATTTTAATACCACTCAGCCAAACATATTGATTTTAAACAAAAGAGAACAAAAAAAGTTCCTCATGTAAATCAAGAAAATAAAATTAACTATTTCAAATAGATTTATTAATTTTAGTAAATGTCTGATTATACTACAGCTGTAAAATATGCTATGTTTTTTTTTATGGCACTCATGCTTATTGAATGGATAGCCTCCAAAATTTCAAATAAAAAAGTATATCAAATTTCTGATACTATTTCTAGTATTAGCTCTGGAATGACTAATAATATTAAAAGTATTTTAAACCTTTCTATTGTCATAATTAGCTATCACTGGATGTTTGAAAGTTTTGCAATTTTCCAAATTAGTTCATCTTGGTGGGTATATGTCTTAGGATTTTTAGGTATAGATTTTGCTAATTATTGGACTCATAGATGGAATCATGAGTATAATATACTTTGGAATAGACATATTATACACCACAGTAGTGAAGAATATAATTTAGCATGTGCTTTAAGACAAACAATTTCAACTGTATTTCAAATATATTTCTTTTTGTACCTTCCATTAGCAATTATAGGAATACATCCTAAAGTAATAGCTATACTGCTACCCTTACACTTATTTGCCCAATTTTGGTATCATACCAAACTTATTAATAAAATGGGATTTCTAGAAAAGATTATTGTTACCCCTTCGCACCATAGAGTTCACCATGCAATAAATGACATTTATTTAGATAAAAATTATGCTGCAATATTTATATTTTGGGATTTTTTATTCGGAACATTTCAAGAAGAATTAGAAAAAGAACCCCCTGTTTATGGAATAAAAAAACCAGCTAAAACTTGGAATCCAATTATTATAAACTTCATGCATCTTTATCAGCTTTTTAAAGACGCCATAAGAACTAAAAATTGGAAGGACAAATTTAAAATTTGGTTTATGCCCACTGGCTGGAGGCCAAATGATGTTAAAGAAATTTTTCCTATTGAAATAATTGACAACCCTCATAACTACATAAAATATAGTAATCCTAAAAATAAATTTTTAAATTTTTGGAGTTGTTTTCAACTTCTTATTCACTTGGGAATGCAATTTCATGTTATTTACTTACTAAATTTTTTAGGAGATACTGAATTTGATTTGTTTCGACTTTTTAATGGTTATCAAGTTCTTATCACTTATGGTGTATTTTTTGTTATTTCCGTCTGGTCTTTTACATCCCTAATGGATAGATCATTACATTTTTTGATTGCTGAGACATTTAAAAATATTATTGGGTTTAGTTTAATTATTTTCTTTCCTGAAGTTTTAAATATTTACAAAGGAATTAATATCCCCATTTTAATTCCGACTTTATACTTATCTATTTCTCAAATTATAAGTATGTATTATTTTACAAAATTTTTTAAAGAAAGAAAGGTTTCTTTAAACCTATAATCCGCTCTTAGTATTGAATTTGCTATAACAAGGAATCGATCGATATTTGCTTCTTTTATGTCTTTTAGCACTCATTAAACCTGCAAAAAGTCCTCCTTCAATACTTTCAATGATTAGAGACACCTCATTGGTTCCACCAGAGTAAGCTCCTAGCTCTGAAATCGTGAAGTCTCTACTATAGGACAATGTAAAAGAAAGATTAGATTCATTAAAAACTTTTTGATATCCAAAAATAAAATACAGGGATTCAAATTTATCAAAATCGTCTTCCAAAGAGGTCATTTGTTGTCTGTAAAATAGCCCAAGATGTAAAGGATAAATCCAAGCCTCAGCCAAACCGACCTGTAAAGTAGATAAATTACCTTGTTCAATATAAACAGCAGAATGTTTTACACCTCCAGAGATTTTCCCTTTAAAAGGCCATATCATAGAACCATGATAAGTAAACTTCCTATTACTTTTATATGTTTCATTATCTACAAAACTATTAGCCCTTCGTATAAAATCATGAACGGCTAATCCAAATTCTACATCTAAATCAATTGGAAGATGAAATTTTCTACTTTTAGATCCTCTTTTAATGTGATAAGTCAGAACGGTTCCAAGAGCTAAATTGGATGTATTGAACCTATGACTATTTGGAATAATAAAATTGGTACTGTAGACATTTCCTAAATAAGGATCTAATTCATCACTAAATACCAACCTTGACCAATCAATATTTTTGGAAATATTTTGGTAATGAAATCCAAATTGCCAAGCGAAAGGACTAGGAAAAACATCGAATAACCTATATGCACCTCCAAAATGAAATCTATTAGTTGTTAAAAAACTTTCCCCTTCTGCACCTTGAGAGTATAACATTGATAAAGATGAATTTTGATGGTTTTGCCAAGTATCGAATGAAATAGAATGAGTATTGAACTGAGTGGGAACTTTCGACCATTGATTCTTACTATTTACAAATAGTCTAAAATTATTATCCATGCCAGAAAGAGCAGGATTTAAATATAATGGATTAAAATAAAACTGACTAAATACAGGTTCCTGTGCTTGGTATTGAAAAAACACAAATGAAATTATTATAAAATTAATTATTTTTTTTATCATCTTATTACAGTTACAGTTCCGGTTTTTCTAAATATACCTTCGTCTTGATATTCTTTCCCCTCCCAAAAAGTATCGTCTTTGAACAGGGCCTCCACTTTCCAAATATAAACATCAGGTTCCACAGGTACTCCTTTAAATTCTCCATTCCACTCACCCATAGGCTGGCCTTCGTCGTCTAATTCACTACTTTCCCAAATCACATTTCCAAAAAGATCGAAAATTTCAATTTTATAAGTTCTCAAACCTGTTCCCTTAGGTATAAATCTTGCCACTTCCAAATTACTAGATGCAGGATATAATGCATTTGGAATAAATAATGCTTTTCGATACTCTAAAAATATTTCTTGAGTCATACTATCTAAACAACCAGCTGCATTGGAAACTACTAATGTGTAGTAGTATATTCCTTCTGTGGAATAGTTATAGTAATAAGTTGGGGTCTCTTCAATAGACACATCTCCATTTCCAAAATCCCAATTATAGGAATTAGCTCCTAAAGAAGAATTTATAAATTCTAAACTTCCACTTAATGGTTGATCAGGACTTAAAACATTATTGAAGGTAAAGTCAGCAATTGGAGCTGGTAAAACTTCTAATACACTTGATCCTTGAACTGTATCTGAGCAACCACTTGTAGTATTATAAGCATATAAGGTAACAGTATATTGGCCTGCATTATCATAAACAAACGAAACTGTATCTCCTGAAGCATCCATACCATTTCCTAAGTCCCAAACTAAAGAATCAGCATAAAGAGAAGCAGAATTTAAAATAGCAGTATCTCTCAAACATATGGTGTTATCAAAATTAAATTGGGCATTAGGAACTTGATTAAAGAAAACATCAAAATAATCGTTTAAGGTGTCATAACAATTGTAGCTATTTCCTGAAATTAACTGGACATTATAAATTCCAATAGAATCATAGGTAAATGAAGGATTGGTTGTGGTAGTTGATTGTAAATTACCAAAATTCCATTGAAAACTATTTGCTCCTGTAGATGTATTAGTGTAATCTACTGAAATTGGTAAATAGCAAGGATCTGTAGCTATATAAGTGTAACTAGAAACAGGAGATGGGTAAACATTAATAGTTTTAAAAGTGGAATCTTGGCATCCATTCAAGTCTTCTACTAATAAATTAATGGTGTAATTTCCAAAATTTTGAAATTCATGAAAACCGTTAAAAAAGGTCCCAGTATTTCCATCATTAAAATCCCAGTTGTAAAAGTTAGCGTTCTGGGAAGTATTATTAAAAATAGCATTGAATGGTTCACAACCAATTGTGGTATCTAAATTAAAGTCAGCAACTGGGATGGGGCTAACATTGATAAAATTTATTGCAGAATCCGAACATCCTTCTGAATTTGTAGCTAATAAAGAGACTTCATAAATACC
>TARA_Y200000002_G_scaffold58923_2_pt1 | contig 11615 bp, 10 predicted proteins | sample TARA_Y200000002 | Tara Oceans TARA_Y200000002 (sample SAMEA2619388) | marine metagenome | biome: marine biome (ENVO:00000447); feature: surface water layer (ENVO:00002042); material: "saline water (ENVO:00002010), including plankton (ENVO:xxxxxxxx)" | depth 5 m | reverse complement strand
GGCGGTGCCAACAGATACTACGGTTCAGAAGAGTTTGGATATCCTTGTAAAAATATAGATTCAGCCTTCTTTGATTTTGATAAGCAAGACCCTGAATTTAATTACCGTGGTTCATATCCTGGAAGATTCTGTGGTCATGATTATGGTTCAGATAGATTTGGTGGGACATCGGCTACTATGAGCAATGAAAGAGAGGATGCATCTGCTTTTGTATCATTCACGCATAACTTTGATAATGGTATGACTTTTGATACAAGGCTCTACACCTATACAGATACAGCTTATTATAGAAGCTCAGTAAATAGATATATTTTCATGAGTGGTGGTATTTTGGATCCGATGACAATTATTCCATTCTTAGGAACTTCTACTGATCCCAGTAACAACTTAACACCGTTTGCACAAAGCTATACAGAAGTACCTTACTTTGTTAGATATTTCTCTGCTGAGGATGCTCCAAATGCAGAAGCTAGATCTGATATTGATGAACAACTTACAGACTTTTTTATGGGATTAGCTGGAACAACTGATCAAGGTTATGAATGGTCTGTTGGTGTAAATTCAACTGTTTACGATTATGAAGAAGATGGCCAAACATTTACAGACAAAATATATGATTATTTTGCTGGTGTCGGTGCAACAAATGCTGATGGTACAACAAGAAGAGGTTCATATAGAGCTTGGCAATACAGGCAATACAGAAATGGTTGGTTAGGTTACGGATCATATGACAATATGGCCCAGGCATTTGGTTTATCAAGAGATCCAGTTTGTGGATGGCAAAATCAGTTTGGAAGAACATCTTGTTTTATGGAAGAAAGGCTATTTGGTGAAGTAACTAATGATATGCTTGGAAGCTGGTTGGCGGACGATGGTATGGAAGCAGAATCAAAACAGACAACGATTGATTTTCAAATAAGTGGTGAATTTGAGCTTGGAAATAAATTTGTTGGTTTTGCAGTTTCATTAGAACACCAAGAACAAGAATATGAATTAACTCCATCTGCTGGAAGGCTTGATGATGATTCTGTGGAAGGGGCAATTGTATTTATTCAAGGTTCAGCTATTGATGGTGGCGGTGATAGAACCAGAGATTCTATTGGTATTGAATTTTCAACACAATTAACTCCAAAACTTGAAGGTAATTTTGCAACAAGATATGACAAATATGATGATGATTCATCAAACGTTGGCTCAAGAAATTCAGCAATGATGAGTTTTGCATATAGACCTAATGATGATTTACTTCTTCGAGCTTCTGCATCTCAATCCTTTAGAGCTCCAGACATGAACTATCTTTTCCAAGAGGCAAGCTCTGGTTTCTATAATGGTTTCCAAGATTATGTATATTGTTATGCATATGTTGCAAATGGAACTTATAACTATGCTGACGCTACCGAGTGTGAAATTGGCTCTGGCAGTGTTCAGGCTTTTTTGAGTGGAAATACTACACTTGAAGAGGAAGAAGGTGAAAACTTCCAGTTAGGCTTGGTTTGGGATATTAACAACAATATGAATATGACAATTGATTTATATGAAGTTCTCTTAGAAAGAGCTGTTAATAGAGAAAGCCCATATTCAATTAACTATGCTGAAGGTAAGTGTAGATATGGCGCAGCTTTTGAAGAGTTCATGAATCAAGAGTTTCCTTCAAGAGATTGTGATGATGTGTATGCCAAAATAACACGTGGTTCAGCAACAAATCCTTTAACAGGTGCCACTGGACCTATTGGACCTTTTGAACAAGTAAGGCCTGCATATACAAACCAATCTTTTATAAATTACGAAGGAGCTGATTGGTCATTTAACTACAGATTAGAAACAGAAAATGCTGGTGATTTTTACTTCGGTGTATCTTCATCTCATATCTTAAAGATCTCAAGAAAGTTTGACGAATATTCAGAGGAAACTGATGATCTAGAAGCATATCTTTATGAGCCAAGATCGCAGCAGAATGCTTCTGTTGGATGGAGATATCAAGATGTCGGTGTAACATTATTTGCAGATAGAACTGGTCATATGGAAGCTTATGACGGATATACAACTCCATCAAAAACTGATCCACATATAATTATGAACCTATCAAGTTTCTATAATGTTAATCCTGATTTACAACTTTATTTAAGTATAAGGAATTTAGAAGATAAGATGCCTCAGAAAGACGAAGCATATGGATTCCCTTACTACAATAGAGGATACTTTAGTGCATTCGGTAGATATGCTACTGCTGGTGTTGAGTATAGATTTTAATTATCTAAGATAAATATAAGAGCTCTTAATATAGAGCTCTTTTTTTATAAACTTTCATAAAATATATATAATAAGCATATGAAAATTTTGTATATTGTCTTTTTTGCAGTTGGATTGACATCTCAAGAGATTGTAGACGAGACAATTCAAACTCAGGTAGACGCAAGCAACATATCGATTGAATTGCAAAAGAGAATTGATTCGCTTGATGTAGAATCTAAAAAAATCTATTTTGAGTATAAAGACACTTTAAATGAATACAATTCACTTAAAAATTATGATGATCAATTATCTGAAATAATAGATGCGCAAGCTAGAGAAATTATAAGTATTAATGAGCAGTTAGACTCTCTTGATAATATCAATATTGATATTCTTCCTTTGCTTAAAAGAATGGTTGATACGTTATCAAAATTTGTTTCACTCGATATACCTTTTTTAATTGAAGAGAGAACCGTAAGGATTTCAGAACTTGATGCTTTAATTGTTCGTGCTGATATTACAACCGCAGAAAAATTTAGAAAAATTTTTGAAGCGTATCAACTTGAAGCTAATTTTGGTAAAACTATTGAAGCATACCAAGGATTTTTATTGATAGATGGCTCTGAAAGAGCGGTTGATTTTTTTAGACTAGGAAGACTTGGCCTTTACTACAGAACTCCAAATGGAAGAGAAACTGGTTACTGGAATGTTTATAACAAAGATTGGTCTCATGAAGGTTCATCACTTGATGATGAAATTAAAGCAGCTTTAGATATTGGTAACAGGCAAGCTCCACCAAACTTTATTACTTTACCGGTAGAACCACTAAAAGAATAACTATGAAAAAACTTTATTTATTAATATTTATATTCTCGCTGAATATAGTTACTCAAGAAGACAATGAAGAGATTTCTATAGATGAATTAAGAAATAATGAGATTAATGCATTATTGGAACTAGTTAAAACTAATAAAAGTATTTATGTGAACGAGGATAATAAAAGACTTCAGTCTTTTTTAGAAAAAATTAATGAAAGAACTGCTTTACTTAATGACGCAAAAAGAAAACTTGAAAACGAAAATATAAGGAATACCAAACTGGAAGCTGAGTTTGAAAAAAATGAAAAAGCTTTAGCAGAGCTTGAAGAAAAACTTCAAATTAAGATTGGCGTCTTAGGTGAACTATTTGGAGTAACCAGACAATATGCAGGAGAGTTGGCAGCAGCTTCTGAAAACTCTGTTGTCTTTTATGAATTCCCAGACAGATTAGACAGATTAAAAGAAGTTAGTAAAATCCAAGTTCACAAATTATCAGAACTAGAAGATTTGTGGTTGGCTTATTTAGATGAAATAGTTGCTGGTAGTCAAATTAAAACAGTTAATACTCAAATAACTGATCCAGATGGAGATACAGTTGAAGGATCAATAATTAGATATGGACTATTCTCAGCATCCTATAAAAATAAGTTTGTTACTCCATCGTCTTCCTTAAACTCTTTTAAACTCTTAGCAAAACAACCAGAATCAAGCATTACAAGAACACTAAGACGGCACTCAAAAGCTGATGATTATGCAAAAGTATCTATTGATCCAACGAGAGGCTTTTTATTATCTTTATACCTTGATAAGCCCGGTTGGTTCCAAAGGATTGCTCAAGGTAAGTTGATAGGTTTTATAATAATCCTTATCGGACTGGCTGGGACCGCTTTTAGTATTTTTAAAATATATAAGTTAAGAGAATATACATCTGAAGTTATGAATGATGACTCTAAAGTTCTAAGTGACTTAAATTCATCAATAAATACAAATTTATCAAGAGAGTCTAAAGAAAACTTAGTTGATGAGGTAATAATTAACTATACGGGTACTATTGAGTTTGGAACAAACTGGATAAAATTCTTTGCAGCTGTTGCGCCTTTACTTGGATTGCTTGGAACAGTGATAGGAATGATTGAAACTTTTCAAGCTATAACATTATTTGGAACAGGTGATCCTAAGCAAATGGCCGGTGGAATATCCCAAGCATTAGTGACAACTATGCTAGGACTAATTGTTGCAGCACCTTTGTTAGGTATGTATACATATATTTCTGAAAAAACATCTTCAATAGTTCAGGTTTTGGATGAGAAAGCTTCATATCTTCTTTCGAAGAGTTAATAATGTTTTTAACTGATTTGATATCTAGGGGTGGACCAGTTCTATATATTTTGTTTTTGGTTACATTGATAATTTTTTACATTGTTTTTAATAAGTATCTTTTTGTTTATTATGATAAAAAACCATGGTTATCCTCAAAGTTAGACGAGTTTGTAAAGTTAAACCCGCCATCTGAAACAAATTTAGTATTTGTTGAAAAAACTTTTCTCTCTGAATATCAAAGGGAGGCATCATCAAATATTAAATTATTAGAGGGACTTATTGGTATGTGTCCGATGATAGGATTATTAGGAACTGTTTATGGCATGATCGAAGTTTTTGAGGTTCTCTCGTTTCTCGGAACAGGTAATCCAAGAGCAATGTCTTCAGGAGTTGCAAAAGCAACAATTCCTACTATGGCAAGTATGGTAATCACACTATTTGGTTTATATTTTAGGCAGGACCTTTCTCAAAGGTTAGATAAATCAAATAATCAAATTAAGTCTTTACTCAAAAAAAGAGGGTATTCACATTGAGAAGAAGAAATAGAAGAAAATCAGAAGAACAAGGATTAGATCTTACTCCGATGATGGATATAGTTTTTATTATGTTAATTTTCTTCATTGTCACTACTTCCTTTGTTAAAGAGACAGGTGTTGATGTAAATCGACCTAATGCTGAAACGGCTGAAAGAGATGAAAAGGGAAATATTTTAGTTGCAATAACTCAAAACAATGAGATTTGGATTGATAAAAGGAGAATCGATCTCAAGGCTGTGAGAGCAAACATTGAAAGATTAAAAATCGAATATCCAGAAGGCTCAGTTATTATTCAAGCTGACAAAGAAGCAAGATCTGGTTTATTAGTTGAGACAATGGATCAAATTAGACTTGCAGGAGTTCAAAATATATCAATTGCTGCAAAAAATGACTAGAGATTTAAATTATTGGATTCGAATTGGGTCACCATTGGTTGCTACCTTAGTAGTCTTTTTAATAATTCAATCGATCATTTCACAGAGATCAAGTATTGACAATAAATCTGATAACCCTAATTTTGTAGATTTCATAAGAATTAAACAAGATGATAGTTTACAAGAAAGAAAAAGGACAATACCAGATAAACCTCCAACGCCTAAAAGACCTCCACAACCTAAAATAGAATTAGATGTAAACAAACCACCTCCGGTTGCACGATTGGATTTTGAAATGCCTGACTTTTCTTTACCTACAGATTTTTCTGGTGCATTTCTAGGTAGATTAGAATCTATGGGTGCTGGAATAAGCCAATTAATACCAATTGTAAAAGTTGCTCCAAGATGTCCAAGAGAAGCTCAAATGAAAGGGATTAATGGATCCGTTAAAATGCTTTTAAATGTAAATTCGTCTGGTAAAGTAGATAAAATCTCAATTCAATCTTTTAAACCCTCAAGAGTTTTTAATGCAGAAGCAATTAAAGCTGTAAAAAGGTGGCAATTCAAGCCTAAGACAATTGATGGTATTGCTGTTGATCAAAAAGGAGAGTTAGTAGTGGAGTTTAGTTGTAATGTTTAAGTATCTTTTAGTAATATTTTTACTTTTTCCTTTTAATAATCTTTTGTCTCAAGAAGATTCAATAAATAAATTTGTTTATGAGTACCTTAAAAGAATAAATGAACATATTGAAGATGAAGATTTTGTTGAAGCACAAAGAGAGCTAGATATTTTTGTAAGAAGATATTTTGTTAATGAGCAAAGCTATGAAAGGGCTTTAATCAATCAGTTATATGGAAATTTTTATGCAATTCAAGGAATGTACGAAGAGGCTATTCCCTGGTATCTAAAATCCTTAAAATTCAAAAAAATGCCATTAATTACAGGTAACCAGGTGCGCGTGAATTTATCACAATGTTATTTCCAACTAGGTAACTACGAACAAACCATCGTTGTATTGGAAGAATTTAAAAGTGCAGCTGAAAAAAGACGTTTATTGTTTCCACCAACTTATAGAATAATGCTAGGAATATCATATTTTCAAGAAAATGAATTCATAAAGGCTTATGAAAATATTTCAAAAGCTAATCAGCTATCTACAACTTATAAAGAAGACTGGCTAGGTTATCAGTTATCACTTGCAATTCAATTAGAAGAATATGATGATGCAACTGAAGTTGCACAACTTCTTATTTTTGTTAATCCAGATAAAAAAGAATATTGGAAACAGCTGAGTGGATTATATTATACCCAGGACTCAGATGATGAATCATTAGCTGGTCTTGAACTTGCTTATGAAAGAAATACTCTAACAAAAGAAAAAGAATTTATTGATCTAAGTAAATATTATCTATATAAAAATCTTCCGCAAAAGGCAATTAAAGCAATTAAGTTTGGAATTGATTCGGGTATTGTAGATGAGTCTAAAGATAACTATGAACTATTAGCTGACTCATATTTTATTTTAAAAGATCGTTTCCAAGGTATAGAATTTTTGAAAAAATCTCTATTAATTGAAAAAGATCCAAAAACTGCATTCAAAATTGGACGATTTGCTTTTGAAGAAGAAGAATGGGAAACAGCTTATACCTATTTACTGGAAGCTAAGAATCTTAAATATGATAGAAATCCTGGAAGATTAGATTTATTGATGGGTATTGCTTTATATGAAATGAATAATTTCCCAAAGGCACTAGATTTCTTTAACATAGCGCTTGGGTTTGATGATACTAAAATTTCTGCAGAAGGGTGGATTAATTATCTAGAGGAACTTTCAAAACAATAATGATAATCTCAACAAAAGATATTAAGAAAAGTTATAAAGTTGGCCCACAAAATGTGCATGCTCTTAAGGGTATTAATTTGTCTGTTGAAAAAGGAGAATTTATTTCAATTATGGGTCCATCTGGTTCTGGTAAAACCACTTTGATGAACATAATTGGTTGCTTAGACACTCCAACTAGCGGTGATTATTTGCTTAATAATAAACAAGTTAGTAGTCTTACAGATGATGAGTTAGCCAAAATTAGAAATGATGAGATTGGTTTTGTTTTTCAGTCATTTCATTTGTTACCAAGGAACTCAGCTTTTGAAAATATAATGCTTCCACTTAAATATGCTGGTATAAAAAAAGACAAGGCAATAACTTTATGTAACAAGGCTCTTGATCAAGTGGGTTTATCTGATAGGGCTGACCATTCGCCATCTGAGTTATCAGGTGGTCAGCAGCAAAGAGTAGCTATAGCAAGAGCTTTGGTAAACAAGCCAAGCATTCTATTTGCTGATGAGCCAACAGGAAATCTAGACTCAAAGACTGGTAATGATGTAATGGCATTATTTAAACAACTAAATAGTGAAGGACAGACTATAATACTTATTACTCATGAGGAAAGTATTGCACAACAATCTAATAGGATTATCACAATTATGGATGGCTTAATTAAAACAGATGAGAGACATTAATATGATAAGATATTTTTTTGCAATATTATTGACCTTATTTTTTTATGGTTGCGGTTCAAGCGATGAAGCAAAAGATACTCAATTTTATAAAAAACAACAAACAACTCCTCAAACATTAGAAGTATCTATTGACGCTTCTGGAGTTATCGAAGCAATATCCTCAGTTGAGATTAAGTCGAAAGCCTCTGGAGAGGTTCTTTACCTTGGAGCTGAAGTTGGTGACTTTATAGAAAAAGGATATTTGCTTGCACAGATTGATCAAAGGACTGCTAATAATATTCTTGATCAAACTAAATCAGATCTAGAAGCAGCAAATGTTAGATTAGTAAATGCAAAATCTCAATTCGAGAGAGGAGTTGAATTGCATAAAAATTCAAGTATTTCTGATAAAGATTTTGAGGATATTAAAGAAAACTATGCTCAAGCAAAATCAACACTTGTTAGAAATGAGGTTTCTTTTGAAAACGCAAAAATTTCGCTTGATGATACAGAAGTAAGGTCACCTCTAAATGGAACCGTCATATCTAGACCTGTTGAAGTGGGTCAAGTTATCTCTTCTCCAACTTCTGCTTTTGGTGAAGGCAGTATTTTAATGACAATGGCTGATTTATCAAAAGTAAGAGTTAGAGCTTTGGTTGATGAAATTGATGTTGGCAAAGTTTCAATTGGTCAATCGGTATCAATAAAAGTAGCTGCATACAGAGATAAAGAGTTTATTGGAACTGTATCAAAAATAGAACCACAAGCTTATGTTCAACAAAATGTTACAACTTTTCCAGTATTAATTGATATTGATAATGCAGAAAATCTTTTATTAATTGGAATGAATACTGATGTGGTAATAGAGATTCTCAATAAAAATGTTTCCTTGAGTGTTCCAACAATGTCATTAAGAACAAGAAAAGACATTTATACAGCAGCTGCTGTCTTGGACATGGATAAAGATAATATTGATAAATTTTTAGAAAAAAAAGTAAAAGGTGAAAATTTCAATAAATTTATAGTAATTAGAGATTCAAATAAAGGCCCATTTCTTACTTGGGTAAAAGTTGGAGTTTCAGACCTTTACAATGTAGAGATAGTAGAAGGTCTTGAAGATGGTGACACCATATATATTCTTCCAAGCAAAAGCCTTTTTGATTATCAAGAGCGCTTTAAGCAAAGAGTTCAAAGAACATTTAGTTTTGGATAATGTTAGTAGAAGAATCAGTACAATCAGCAATCTCTTCTATTAGATCAAATGGAATTAGATCAATTCTTACAGCACTTGCAATAATTATAGGTACAGCTGCTGTAATAGCGGTTATTGGTATTGGTAGTAGTGCTGAAAAGGCCTTAGAGGCTAGTATTGATGAATTAGGGCCAAGAACCCTGTCTATATTTCCAAGCCAAAGAAAGAGAGGTGGTGTTTCATCTGGATTTAATCCTCTGCTTATCAAAGACGCAGAAGCCCTTGCAAAAAATAAAGAACATAATTGGTTAATTGCACCTGCAATGTCAGGAAATAGACAAGTTAAATATTTAAATGCAAATGTAAGTGGAGAAATTAATGGATATCTTCCCGTAAATTTTAAAGTAAGAGGTTTTGATATTGGGTCTGGCAGACTTTTTACTGAAAAAGAAAATCTAGGAAGAAAGAAAGTAATTGTTCTTGGTTCAAAAGTTCCCAGTGAGTTAAATACAACTGCTCGTCAAATACTAAATAAGGAAATATTTGTTGCAGGGACAGCATATAAGGTTATTGGCATATTAAATGAAGAAGGTTCTACAGGATGGCAAAATCCTGATGACGATTTTTATGTTCCTCTGCTCACTGCTTCTCAGAGAATTCTAGGCACTGAAAGACTTGGTTGGATAAATGTAGGTATTTCAAATGATACAAATGTTGACTATGTCATGATGACAATTGAACAAATTTTGAGGCAAAAACATGATATTGGACCTGGTGGAGATAATGACTTTAGAATTAATGATTGGAGTCAATATTCTGATTTAAGAAGACAGGCTACAAGCATTTTTACAGCTCTTATTGCAGGTATTGCAGGAATAAGTTTAATTGTTGGAGGAATTGGTGTTATGAATATAATGCTTGTTTCTGTTACGGAAAGAACAAGAGAAATTGGTCTCAGAAAGGCTTTAGGGGCAACACAAAACTCAATAATGTTGCAATTTATAATTGAAGCTATCTTGTTATGTATATTAGGTGGATTGATAGGAGTTTTCATCGGAGTTTCACTTTTATTTTTATTCACATTATTTAATGATTGGATGTTCTCTATTCCATTCAGTGCAATTATAGGTTCAATATTTTTCTCAGCTCTTGTCGGATTATTCTTTGGAATATGGCCTGCAAAAAGGGCAGCTAGATTAGATCCAGCTGTTTCTTTACGGTATGAATAAAATAAAAGTAATTCAATTATTACCTGAGTTAAATATTGGAGGAGTAGAGCGAGGAACAAGAGATTTTTCCAATGCACTGATTGAAAAAGGTCACGAGTCCATTGTAATTTCGAATGGCGGCCTTTTTGAGAAAGACATTACTGATCATGGAGCAAAGCACATTAATCTACCTATCCATAAGAAGAGTCTTTTTTCATTATTTCTTGCTAAAAAACTTTCCAATATCTATGAGCAAGAAAAGCCAGACATTGTTCATGTTAGGTCAAGAATGCCAGCATGGATCAATTACTTTGCATTTAAAAAGCTATCCAAAAAACCAATTTTAGTTTCAACATTTCATGGTCTTTATAGTACTCCTATTTATAGTCAAGTCATGTCCAAAGTTGACCACATAATCGCTATATCTAATACCGTAAAAAATTACATTATTGATACTTATAAGATACCAAAAAATTTAGTAACAATTATTCCAAGAGGTTGTGACATAAAAAATTTTAATACGGAAAGCCCTCAACAAGAATGGATTGATCAATGGTTTAAGGAATACCCAAATACAAAAAATAAAATTATATTATCTCTTCCTGCGAGGATTTCTCAATGGAAAGGTATAGACGCTTTTGTTGAGTTAATATCAAGATTGGATGGAAAGACTTATCATGGACTTGTTGTTGGACCAACTTCTAAATCCAAACAAAAATATTTAAAATCTTTAAAAGAAAAATCACAACTCTTGCGTACTGATACAAAATTAACCTTCACTGGATCAAGAAGTGATATAAAAAATATCTATAATATTTCTGATATTGTATTTAACTTATCAACAAAACCCGAACCATTTGGAAGAACAACAATTGAAGCAATTAGCTGTGGTTCAAAATTTATAGGCTGGGATCATGGTGGAACTAAAGAAATTCTTGATGAGCTTTATCCAGATGGATTGGTTAATCTTGGCGATATTAACCAATTAAAAGAAAGAGTAATTAAAATTTCTGATACCAATTATCCAAATCCAAAGCAGAATACTTTTACTTCTGAAAAAATGATTAATAAGACTTTAGACCTTTATAATCAGCTTTTAAGTAAATAACTGTATACATCTTTTATTTGTTTAATTTTCTCATCTATAGAGTACTCATTTGTTACATACTCAAATATCGCTTCTTGATTAAGAATTTCAATATTATCAACATATTTTTCTAACAACTCTCTTAATGATTCTTTATCGTCAGGTACAGCCAAAAGCTCATCAGGTAAAATGCTTCTCATGTGGCCAACGTCTGTTGACAGAACTGGTATCTCAAGATACAAAGCCTCAAGAGCAACTCTTGGACCACCTTCATTTCTAGAAGAGACAACGAGCAATTTTGCGTCACTATAAAATTTTATTAACTCATCTCTTTGAACATTATCAAAG
>TARA_Y200000002_G_scaffold324936_1_pt1 | contig 11643 bp, 8 predicted proteins | sample TARA_Y200000002 | Tara Oceans TARA_Y200000002 (sample SAMEA2619388) | marine metagenome | biome: marine biome (ENVO:00000447); feature: surface water layer (ENVO:00002042); material: "saline water (ENVO:00002010), including plankton (ENVO:xxxxxxxx)" | depth 5 m | reverse complement strand
ATTCCAGGTACATCGATTCGACTGCCGTGGTTCCTTGGCGGAACACGCTACAAGGCAGTCGCATCACCTCGTCTACCAGGTCTCTTGGCCGTTCTTACGATGGCCGTCGCACTGTTCCAAGTGGTTTGGTATCTTCTTGACGCATCAGCGGCGGATAGCAAGATTATCTCAAGCGAAAACGGAATTGAAATCTTCAAAGTGAACATGTTCTCCAGAATTTTCGAGGCTATCTTCTTTGCCGCATTGCTTCTCGCTGCAATTGCATCGCTCGATCGCTTGCCAACGGGCTCCCAGAAGAGCGATGACATCGATGTGTTGTTCAACAACCGTCGTCAAGCAGACTTCTACATCTTAATGCTAACTTCAGCACTTGGAATGAGTGTTGTTGCACTTGCCCAAGACATGTTTGTTTTGTTTGTTGGATTGGAACTTGCCTCCTTTTCGACCTATGTTCTCGTCGCCTTCCACAAAGAAACACGAGCAGGTTCAGAAGGTGGTGCCAAGTACTTCATCGTCGGTTCGGTTGCGTCCGCTGTTGGACTCTACGGTCTGAGTATGCTATACTTGTGGGCAGGTTCGTTGCAATTCGATGCACTCGCAGCAAAGTGGGCAGCTGATGGGGCTTCTTCGTTGAGCATGATGGCGCTTGGCTTTGTACTGGTTGGCTTTGCCTTCAAGATCAGCGCTGCTCCGTTTCACTTCGCTGCACCCGATGCTTATTCAGGTGCAAACAGCCCTGTTGCAGGTGTCTTGGCAACCGCAAGCAAGGCCATGGGTATGCTCGGTTTGATGCGTGTTCTGTTGCTCATCACCGTGCCCGACGCGGATGCCGATGGTTCGGCTATTTGGATTGGACTTCTTGGTGTCCTCGCAGCAGTTACAATGACTTGGGGCAACATTGCTGCGCTTGGAAGTGAGAATCCAAAACGAATGCTCGCATACTCATCGGTTGCCCATGCAGGTTACATGCTGGCTGCCTTGACCGCTATCGGTGCTTGGAACTGGGGACTGGTCGATAACGCTGGCGACGCAATGGATGTGGTTGTAGCGGCTCTTCTCTTCCACATGTTCGTTCTTGTGTTCTTCAAACTTGGAGCCTTCCTTGTCCTCGGTGTCCTCGAGATGGAAGGTGGAGCCTCGAGACTCTCCTCACTTGCTGGACTTGGAAAGCGTGAGCCACTCATTGCTGTTGCCATGTTCCTGTTCATGATCTCTCTCGCTGGTGTACCACCAATGGCAGGATTCTTGTCCAAGCTGCTCGTCATCATGGGAATTGTTGAGGTTGCAACAGGAACGGGTTCTCTCTCAGCGATTGGCGACGCCCACTGGGTTTGGTGGCTTGCTCTACTCATGGTCATAAACAGCGCCATTTCGATGTTTTACTATCTTCGTATTGGTGTTGTCATGTACTTCCACGAGCCCGAAGAAGGACGAGAGGGAGCTCTTGCATCTGGTTCATCCATCCGAGTTGCAATCGCACTTTGCGCAATTGGAACCGTTGCATTCGGGTTGTATGGTGGCGAACTTATCGAACTTTGCCGCAATGCTGCAGATTCACTCCAATGATAAGGGGCGACTTCAAGAGGGGTTGACCTCTCGAATAACACGGTGAGACCCCATGGGACGACGTTTTGAGGAAAAGGTGGACGAGGAAGAACTCGCACGCTTGGAAAATCCTGAAGGCTCATCCGGTAAAATTCGAGTAAAACTCCCGAACAACGGTAAGTCCAAGGGCGAACTTGGTTACAAAGGAGAAATGTTTGCACTTGCAGAGGAGATTCTCGGTGGACGGCGCGTGACTGTTCTCTGTGCCGATGGCGAAACGCGAATGGCTCGAATTCCTGGTAAGATGCGTCGCAGACAATGGGTCCGCGAAGGAGATTTGATCATCGTTTGGCCATGGGATTTCCAAGATTCAAAGGCGGATGTTAAGCACCGTTATACGAAGACACAAGCAATGTACCTCTCTCGAAAACAGGTCCTTCCGGACGTCGTTGACATGTTTGGTATGAATTCTCGTAGTGATGAGGATGACATTGGCGATGACTTGTTTGGTTCTTCTGACGCACCTGAAGAGGTTGTTGAAGAAACCGACGATGACGATGAGGACGTTGATGACATGTTTGGTTCAGATGATGATGACGACGTCGATGACATGTTTGGTTCAGATGAAGGTGAAGTTGTTGACGAACAACCGGTTATCGAGGATATGCCAGAACCCGAACCGCTCGATGATGACGACGATGACGACGACGATATCGATGCTTTGTTCGCTTGAAAGGCAAAGAATTGAAGTCCATCGAATACAAACAAATGGTCGAGGGGTTTTGACATGGCACGTTCTGGCGATGACTGGGATGAGTTAACTGAACGGACTCGTCAACGTAAGCAGACACGTCGCAAGCGAGGTCGACGTCAACGTTCCAAGGAAGAGCAAGCCGACGACGACCATGATAATCGGCACACTTCGAAATTCATCTCAGATCTTGCAAAAAAAGACAGTCAGTACAATTGGATGAAAGAAGAAAAGAACAAACGGATGTTCAAGAAAATCGAAAACCGAATACAAGGCGCAATGGGGACGGGTACCTATGACTGGGTAGATCGTCGTGTCTTTGATCAGGTATTCGACCGATTAACGCTCATGTCGCTTTTCAAATTGATGAATGCTGGGGCACTGGATACGCTTGATTTCCCAGTTGCGCGCGGGAAAGAAGCTCACGTTTTCCACGGAACGAATATCGAAGGAAAGAGCGTGGCAGTGAAAATTTTTCATACTTCAAATGCAGTGTTCAAGAATCTGATGCAATACATTGAGGGTGATCCAAGATTCGGTGGCCTCCGCCGACGTCATCGTGATCTTGTTGATATTTGGGTTCGAAAAGAACATCGCAACCTCATGCGACTCCATAGATGGGGTCTTCCTGTGCCTCAACCTCTAGCCATACACAAAAACGTCTTGGTCATGGATTACCTTGGTACAGAGTCGCAACCATCTCCGAAATTACGGGATGTTGTAATTGAAAATCCTCAGGCTGTTTACGACGAGATGCTTGAATTCCTTGCGGTCTCTTGGCAAAAAGCTGAGCTTGTCCATGGCGATTTTTCACCGTTTAACATTCTCTGGCATGGAAACGCTCCAGTCGTAATTGACGTAGGCCAAGGTGTAGTTCAAAATCACCCCAAGGCCAAGGAATTTCTCGTAAGAGATGTCACACGTCTTGTTGAGTGGGCCAACAAAAACGGAATTAGTGTCGAACTCGCAGATGCGATGTACGACGTTCTTGAGATGGATCTCTCACATGTCGTGGAACGTGAAGAGGAGTAAGTCACTCTTCTTCCCACGTTACTGACTCGTCTTCTGCCATTTCCATCATCGCTTCGACGGCTTCATCATCTTGCGGATCGATTTGGCTCGCTCGTAGTCGTCGTCCTCGGCGTTCGGAAATGTCTGCAAGTCCTGGTACCAGTCCATCAAACCCGTCTGATCGTCCCTCATCCCGTCGTGTTTCGATGTATTCAAGGGATCGATTATCCACCTTCATTCGCTTGCGGCTTCGCTCCAAGAATGCGAGTACACTGCCGTGCTCAGAGCCACCTGCAATCATTTCAATGGCTTGACGGGCCAATCCAAGGCCGTCAGCATCTCCGACCAAAACAACGGTCGATTTGTAAATTGTAATCTCAACGTCAGTGAGGTTCTCAATCAGACGTCGAATCTTTCCTTGACTTCCAATAATACGGGCACGAATCCGACGTTGTTGATGGGCGCGCTTTCCAACGAAATCTTTCAAATCAACCATTTCAAAGAAATTGCCGTCTTCAAGCAACCGAATTGCAGCGTTTGGTGCCATTCCTCGTCCAATGGCTTTGATGACATCTGGGAATTTCATTGCTTTGATTGGGTCGTACGAACCTGGTTCTCCCCATACAACCTCAACATCACCGGATTCAGAATCAATGTGGAATTCTTTAGACCCCGATGCTTCCCGGAGTGCTTTTGCTGTCGCTCCTTTTGATCCAATGAGGACCGCGATTCTGTCCTTGGGGATACGTGGCAACCCTTGTCGCATGTACCAATGCCACTCGCCACGCTTTTTCAATCTCGTTGTTGAAGCAACGCAACAACGAATCCAACAAAAATCAATGCACTAAGTGTCGGTGCAAACGATGGAACGAGACCTGGACTCGATACATCCGCACCGGTAACGACCATGTAATGATCGTTGTTGATTTCACTGTTTTCGTCGATTACGTTTGTTGGATCAATTCGAACACGCAGATCATATTGGCCACTGTTTGGAACTGTGTACGACCATTCGATGATCTCGACACCGTCTCCAAGAGATCCTGCAGGTAATGTTTGGACGTTCATCACCGTCCACTGGGTTGTAGCACTGCGATCAGCAGGAGCGGCTTCCAGACTGACGACAACCGCACCAGCATACATTTGATTTGACTTCAGTTCCCCTGTAATAGCGACATTCCCGAAAGTCTCACCTGGACGCACCACCAGACGGTCAACATCCGTTGCTGTTGTGTTCCAAGAAAGGTCAAGTCCGGGCATGACTTGGAATGCTTGGGGTTCCGTTGTTTCAGTGTTACCAGCCTCATCTGCAATCGTCGCTCGCAGCATGAGGTATTGACGAGATTTCGTTGCCCAATTGGCCATAGCCAATCCACGGTCGAGTCCGGAACCAGGCAGTTCCAACCACTGGCCTGAGAGGTCAGGTGTTTGTCCTACGCCGTTGCTATCAAATCCATACTGCAACGATACAGCGCTGAGGTCGATACCTGATAGGAGATCGTACGTTGAATAGGAAATGTTTGCAGTTCCAATCAGGTCTGTGGTTAACGCATCCACAGTCCACCCAACCAGTTCCGGCATTGAGGTATCGACGCGAATCGTTTCAGAAATTGTGTTTCCAATGTTTCCAACACGATCCGTTGCTCGTAGAGAGATGGTATGGTTTCCTTCACTCAGGTCGATGGTGTGGGAGTTGCTCGACAATGACGTCCATGTACCTCCATCGATTTGCAATTCGACAAAATCAACACCGCTTCCTGAACCATCGTTTGCTGCATCGAGTATTCCATTAACGATTACGGAGGTTGATGATTGCCATGAAGCCCCGTTTCCAATCGCTACAGTACCCATTGTTGGCCCGCTTCGGTCAATACCGATAAAGATCGTTTCAGAGCTGCTCAATCCCGAATTATCGAAGACTGTTAGTCGAGGATTCCAGGTTCCCTCAGAGAATGCGCCAGTACTCCAGTCCCAGCCGTATGCCAAAGAGGTTGGGCCATCCGAAGCAGGAGTCCCTGGTCCGGGTACATTTTGCAAGGAGGCTCGATCAAAATCATCATCCGAAATACCGTATCTGAATTCGATTGTTCCGGTTTGGCTGACATTGAACCAAGCACGATCTGTGCTGCTTGTACCGGTTCCAACATCGGGTGAAAGGGCAGTAAAAGCCGTGATTTCGGGAATGTGATTGTCGATTGTAAATTCATCACTTGTTGTCATCGTTGCATCATTCACGTCTGAATCCCACCCACTGGCGCGAAGTGTATACGTACCGTTGGTGTACGAAGTTGAGTCAAAATTGAACAACCAAGGTGATCCGGTTAAGTTGGTCAGCGTTGAGTAGGGGCCTCCAACCTCTGCGATTTCGACCAAGATGGAGTCGATGGTACCTGTGCCAGATAAACTGAATGTGATGGTCTTCAACCCAGTAACTGATTCGTCTTCACCTGGTCCGTTTGAGAACACGATGTTCACAGCGGATGTGCTAAACGATTTTTCATCCATATCGAGGTGAGTCGCCTCTGGTGGTGAAAATGAGAGCATGGAGAGAAGTAGAAAGGCAACGAGGCTTACTGCAACAGCCTTCCCTCCCATGGTCCAACTAGACATGCGACCATCCTTCAAATCTCCCCTTCTTCCATGCGAATTCGCTCGGTCTTGTGTGATTCTGACCAGATGGGTTCAAGTGCTTCGCATGTCGTCGAAATACCATGGCGAGAGGCGCATATGCTGTGTGTTGTGTTCTTCTTATGTTGGCATCCGTACCAATTGCTTCTGCAAATTCATACGATAGCAACGGAGTGCAGGCCTCAAGTTCTACTCTAAGCATTCTACCAGCAAGCCCGACCGAGGGCGGTTCAATCACGGGTTCGTTGACGCTTCAAAACACAAATTCCCAGCTTGCGGCCAACGTTGAATATTCATTTTACGCAAACGCTATTTCGCCAAGTACACGTCTACTGACTTCAACTGTGAACATCCTTGCCAATGATTTTACGACTGTATCTGCGACATGGGACGGTTTGGCAGAGGGTGAAAACAAGTTATGGGTTAGCTATTCATACAACAACGGGCCAACGCAAGAGTTCTACCATTCCTTCACAGTACAAGGCTTGCCGAGCCTTTACATCGTTGAATCAACCATGACTCCATCATCCGGTATCCATTCTGGCGATACTGTGGGACTTAACACCAAAATTGCCAACATCGGCAGCGTCGATGCTCCTGCCTCGCATCTTGAAATTCGATTCCCAGGTTCAATGAGCGATGTTGAACTTGCAACTGAATCCATTGCTGCAGGGGCTGAGACATGGGTGAACACTACCTTTGTAGCACCATCAACTGGAACCTATCAGATTGAACTCACGCCAGATGCTCGAGACGAAATCCAAGAATCCTCAGAACAAGGCAAATCCGTGTCCATCGACCTTACTGTAGAGCCTCGAATGGATCTGTCGCACAATGGTGAATTGACCATCACGGAAACACCTGGGTCATTGATTGGTCCTTGGACTGTTTCTGGCACCATGGCGCGTGAGGCCGGTGAAGGAACGACAACAGTCCCAATGGTTTTGCAATTCCGAGAGGGTGCCTCAGTCATTCGCTCCTTGCAATCGTTCGACGTACAAATTTCCGGAACAGGGTACAGCACTCAATCATGGTCCACAACCATTGTGAGTACCGATATTGCCGGAATGCCGACAGGGCAGTATACCCTAGCGGCTGTTATCGATCCGTTCACATCGGGTTCTTTTACACAAGAGAACACAGAAAATGATGAGCTCATTGCAACGTTTAGTCTCCCTGAAATTCCCGATGTATTCGTTGATCCTTTGGCTCTTGCAAACCGTTCAACAGTAGCGGCGGGAGAACTTGTTGACTGGTCGATGACGGCAACAAATACAGGTGAAGTATCCGTTTCAGGAACGTTCCTTTACACCTGGGAAGGTCAAACATTTGAATCTCCACTCATCCTCCTCAATTCTGGTCAGACCTACACCTATACAACGTCTCATGGAACTGCACTGGGCCAACACACAGCAAACATCAATGTACAGTGGAAAGCCTCGACAAATTCCTATGACCGAGTTCCGACCAATAGCGTCGCTACCGGAGACGTATTGGTTGAAGCCAATCTTCAATTGGATTGGGATCCGGACTCAATGATGTTGCTCGATGAAGGAGGTGAAGCAGCAACGTTCCCTCTCGAATCGGGTGAAGCGTACACCATGACCTTGGATGTTCGATCTACTCGGGGTACTGGGGACATCACCTTCACATGCAAAAACAGCCAAACAACGTGGTCCTCAACGGATGTAAGCATTGAAAACCCAGGTGATCGAGAAGAAGTTTCGTGCACCTTTACCGCATCTGGTAAGATGTCGATTGTTCAGTTGATTCCATCCGATGCGATGATAGTGAGTACATTTGAGCGCTCTTTCTCCACTGCAATGGTTGATGGAAACACAGCCAATGGCGGTGACAGCGATGGAACCGGCACTGCGATCCTCATGCTCTTCGGTGCTCTGGCTCTCATCGGTGTTTTGGTTGGTGCTATTCTCCTGACTCGTGAGCGAGAAGAAGAAGTCGAACGTGATATTTTCAACTATTGTCCTGCTTGCGATGGTGAACTTGAGGGTCATGAAGATCGCTGCCCACATTGTTCGTTCAATCTACGAAAAGCTCGATCGCAATTCCACGATTGTCATGCATGCGGTGAATCGATTCCCGACCTGATGGAAAACTGTCCATATTGTGGTACTGAGCAAGATGTTTCCTCTTTCTTCGAACGCAGAGAGCGTCGTGTTCGTGATGTTCCAAAAGAGAAAGAAGTCGTCGCATTACCTGACGAGGATGAAGATGAGATCGTTAGCGGTTCAGAGGACTTTGCTGATGCAGTCAAAGAATTCGGTTATGATGAATCAAACCTTGAAGATGAATGGGATGAAAACGTTGTTGCTGCGGAGGAAGAAGTTACCGCAGCGTACGATATGCGAAACGCAGATGAAATCGCAATGGAAGACATGACCGAAGAGGAAATTGAAGAAATGCAAAACCAAGTTGTACCGACTCTGAAGACGGTTCAAGAATCCTTCGAAGGCCATGACCTGGATGCCTTCTTGCCAACAAAGGACAAGATGAAATCCCTCAAGGACGATGGAGAGGACAAAGACGGGGCTGCTTGGACGACACTGTCTGCGAGCGATGCCGACATACGTGGCGATCTGTTTGAGTTAACAGGCGAGGAAGGCGTTATGCCTGGAGAGAAGGTTGTTGTTGGAATGGGTCTTACGGACAGTTCACTCGCTGGAAATGAGATTACTGAAGCGAGTGCGGACTTTGCTTTCGATGATGATTCTGAATTACCACTTACTGTCGAAGACGGTGACAAGGCAGCAACTGCAAAACCGCGTCGTCGACCTCGCCGAAAGCGAACATCGAAGCCTGAAATCGAAACGGCAGATTGCGGTTCATGTGGCGCGGTCGTTCCTGCTGATGCCAAGGAATGCCCAACGTGTGGTGCAAAATTCGAGTGATTGATGCCTGTCAGCACTCATAGGGTTCGTCATCGCTTGCGCTCGGATTTATTGTTGCGTCATTCAGGCAATGTGTTTGAATCGCATCCTCCGTTTGAACGCTTCCCCACGACGGGGTGATTTTCATATCATTGAGTTGACTGGGTCGAACCATGCAGCAGAGGATGTTAGCGGTCTTTCTGGCTCTAACCATGCTGCTCATCTCAACATCAGGCTGCATTGGTTTGCTCCAAGGAAGGGAGTTCATGGAGCACCTTCGTGGGGATGTAAAGCAAGATACGGACATTCAAACCACTGCTATCGAGCATTATTTCTCGAATGCAGAAGTCAATGTCGAATGGAATGAAAAGTTCACCATAGATTCAGAAGTAACGAGAATCGGTGTCTACTTCAAAACGGAAATGGCTGGAGAAATTATTCGTGATCTGGCTCCTGCCATTTTCGACATACGTGAAGTCGAAGTCACGATTCGGGATCCGAATGGGAAAATTGAGTACAACGCCACACATGATACAACAAAATCAGCGCCTTACGTTCTTATCGAACCAGAACTTGGTGGTAAGTTCGTTTCAGGAGAATGGGACATTGAGGTTGTCGGTACAGGTGGTGGATTCCTCACGGAACAAGACAATTTCCTTCTCAGCGTTGACGTCACTCGGACATGTACCATCTACCCACAGGACGACGTTTGTGTCGTCGATTAAACAAGCGATTCATCGCAGGCGTACCTGCGACTGCAGTTGCGGCATTTTCCTTCACGATCGTGATTTCGTTTCGCACCGCCTTCGACCATCAATCGCTGAACTTCAATGATGTTCTCTTGGAGATGTCGTTTGGAATGCTCGTCCCAGAAGACTTGGTGAATATCTTGCTCTCCGTAGCGTAAAATGCCGTAAGGAGGCGATTTCTTGGTGTTTGATTCTACGAGTGAAATGTATGCAAGGAGTTGTAAACGATGAGATTGATGGGGTTTCTTAGGCACTTTACCGGTCTTCTGCTCAACAGGAATAAACTCACCCTCGATGATGACGATTTGGTCGGGTCGCCCACGTAGTCCTGAAACGTCGTCAATCAACAGTTCACTGGTCTTCTCGTCGTCTGAATAAACCAGCTCAGTACCAGCATCAAGACCTGCTTTCTCTCTGCTTGAAACCATCTCATTCTCTGCTTTGAGAGAGCGCTGGAGTTGCCAAGTAGCAAAAAACGTCCAAATGAAGGCAATTACGATGAGGATAAAACCAGCTTGACTTCGGTTTTCAGCAGCAACCAGAGCGATAGCATGGATGCCGATAACAATGGTTGCGAGTAAAAGACCTGCCTCGGTTTTGCCTGCTGAAAACCATCCCCCAAGGAAGCCAATTGGGCTCCATGTGGGTTCCAAACCTGTCGAGGAAAATCGATTCCGAATCTCTCGAATCTCTTTCATACTGCGTTCAATGCTGAACCACTGACGCCACGGCAAGGCAATGGAAAGAACTGCTGCAATAAGACAAGAAACCGACCACATCGACAAAACCCTTGCAAATTCAATTGGTGAGTTCATGACGTCGTCGATGTAGACAAAGGCGATTGAATCGATGATGAAGGCGATGATTATTCCGTACCACCATGACCAGATGAGTAACGAACGACGCATACGAATCAGTGCTGTCTGAAAATCACTCATTTCATTGTGGATCTGTTTGTGTTTCTCTACACCCTCTTCAACGGCTTCACCAATTCCAGATGCTCCCTCTTTCGCAAGTTGCCATGAAAGAGGGCAATACATGAATCGTTCCAAATCGCTTGCGCTTACTGGCAACGGCGTCCCAGACCCGTCGTTGAAATAACCCTCAGGACCTCTTTTCGCTTTGGCAAAAGAGCCCCCCATAATTTCATCTTTTATCCACACAGATTTGATTTCTTCCCCTTCTTACGTCATAGACGTAGTTTGGAGATGATGCGAAGCGGTTAAGAAGAGGGTTTTGGTCGGTTGCTTGCTGAGGCACCATTATGTCTGATGAAACTGAGCTCCTGATTCCACTAGAACTCTACGAAGAATCCGGTGTTAACATTGGAACAAAGCAGAAGAGTGCCGACATGGGCCGTTTCATCGATACCGTCAATTCCGATGGTCTTTACCTTCTCAACCTCAACCAAACCGACAACCGTATCCGCATTATTGCCTCCTTTTTGAACCAATACGAACCATCGCAAATCATGGTCGTTTCCGCTCGTCAATACGGACAGCGACCTGCTCGAATGTTTGCTGAAGCAATCGGTGCAAACTCAGCTGTTGGCCGATTTATCCCGGGAAGCTTGACAAATCCAGCTCTCCGCTCGTACAAGGAACCAGACATCCTGTTCGTTACAGACCCAGCTTCTGACCAGCAATCACTCCGAGAGGCTGTCAACACGGGACTGCCAATCGTTGGGCTTGTCGATGCAAACAACAAACTCCGAAACGTCGATGTTGCACTCCCTGCAAACAACAAGAGTCGACATTCTCTTGCACTCATTTATTGGCTTCTCTCCCGGGAAGTTCTCAAGTCACGTGGTGAAACCACCGACGAGGCGTGGGCAGAAGCCAACGATCTTGAAGAATGGAAGTCAACCTTCTGAGATTGGTTTCAAGAATTCTGAAATCGCTTGTGCGGATTCATTTACATCTGTAAGTTCGTGCATCAACGTCCGAACGGACTTTGCTCCTGGTAGCCCTTTTGAGAATGCAATGGCATGTCGCTGCATTGTTTGTTTGGCAAGTCCTGTGGTCTCTCGACACAGCGTGATGTAACGATCCCAGCACCATCTTCGAGACGC
>TARA_Y200000002_G_scaffold325083_1_pt1 | contig 11646 bp, 10 predicted proteins | sample TARA_Y200000002 | Tara Oceans TARA_Y200000002 (sample SAMEA2619388) | marine metagenome | biome: marine biome (ENVO:00000447); feature: surface water layer (ENVO:00002042); material: "saline water (ENVO:00002010), including plankton (ENVO:xxxxxxxx)" | depth 5 m | reverse complement strand
AAGGTTTCCATTAATGTATTGGAACTCATTTTATTTACCTCATCTAGAATTTCAGATTTATTCAAAATAATATAATTTTTTCAAATTTAAACAAAAAAAGGGTGCTGTCAAAAGCACCCTTTTTTAGTTTTGTTAAGTACAAATTACTCCTTGACTTCTTCAAAATCTACATCTTCCACATTGTCAGCATTATCAGCTGACTGTTCATCTGCAGGCTGCTGTGTCTGACCTTGTTGATTCTGTTGAGCTTTATACATTTCTTCACTTGCTGCTTTCCAAGCTTCATTTATCTTTTCAAGAGCAGGATCAATCTTCTCTAAATCTTTACTTTCAAATGATTTTTTTAGCTCCTCAAGTGCCTCCTCAATCGGTTTCTTCTTGTCATCAGACAATTTATCGCCAAACTCTTTTAATTGTTTCTCAGTTTGAAAAATCATAGCATCTGCACTGTTTAATTTATCAACTGTTTCTTTAGCTTTTGCATCTGCTTCAGCATTTGCTTCAGCATCTTTCTTCATTTTTTCAATTTCCTGTTCGGTTAAGCCAGAAGAAGCTTCAATTCTTATGTTTTGCTCTTTTCCTGTCGCTTTATCCTTTGCAGTAACATTAAGAATACCATTTGCATCGATATCAAAGGTAACCTCGATTTGAGGGACACCTCTAGGTGCAGGTGGTATATCTGCAAGTTGGAATCTACCTATTTCCTTATTATCAGGATACATAGGTCTCTCACCTTGAGCAATTCTAATATCTACAGCTGGTTGATTATCTGCTGCAGTTGAAAAAACTTGTGATTTCTTGGTTGGAATGGTTGTGTTTGCTTCAATTAACTTTGTCATTACATTACCCATAGTTTCTATCCCAAGAGATAATGGAGTAACATCTAATAACAAGACATCTTTGACATCACCAGTAAAGACACCCCCCTGAATTGCAGCACCTACAGCAACAACTTCATCGGGATTTACACCTTTACTAGGTTTTTTACCAAAAAACTTCTCAACAGCATTTTGAACCGCAGGTATCCTAGTAGATCCTCCAACAAGAATAATTTCATCAATATCAGATTTACTTAGCCCTGCAGCTTTTAAAGCAGTTTTACATGGATCTATAGTTCTTTTAACCAAGTCATCTATAAGTTGGTCAAATTTAGACTTAGAAAGAGTTCTTACTAAGTGCTTTGGTCCACTATCAGTTGCTGTAATATATGGTAGATTGATTTCAGTTTGAGCAGAAGATGATAATTCAATTTTTGCTTTTTCAGCTGCTTCCTTAAGTCTTTGTAGAGACATAGGGTCTTTTCTCAAATCGATACTCTCATCTTTTTTAAACTCATCTGCTAACCAATCGATAATTTTTTCATCAACATCATCACCACCTAAATGAGTATCTCCATCAGTTGATAATACCTCAAAAACTCCATCTCCTAATTCTAAAATCGAAACATCATGTGTTCCTCCACCAAAATCAAATACAACGATTTTTTGATCTTGACCTTTCTTATCTAGACCATAAGCTAATGCAGCTGAAGTTGGCTCATTGATAATTCTTTTGACTTTTAGACCAGAGATTTCTCCAGCTTCTTTAGTTGCTTGTCTTTGAGCATCATTAAAATATGCAGGAACAGTTATTACTGCCTCCTCAACACTGGTTCCTAAATAGTCCTCAGCAGTTTTTTTCATTTTTTGTAAAATCATCGCTGATAATTCCTGAGGGGTATATAACCTACCGTCAATATCAACTCTTGGGGTATCGTTGTCCCCTTTTACAACTTTATAAGGTACTCTCTCAGTTTCTTTTTTTGATTCCGAAAACTTATTTCCCATAAATCTTTTTACAGAATAAACAGTTTTGGTTGGATTTGTTACCGCCTGTCTTTTTGCAGGATCACCAACTTTAATCTCTCCACCTTCAACAAATGCTATTACCGATGGCGTAGTTCTCTTACCCTCTGCATTAGGAATTACAACTGGCTCATTTCCTTCCATAACTGAAACACATGAATTTGTTGTTCCTAAATCTATTCCGATTATTTTACTCATAATTTTTAATTTTAAATTCGTTTTATAAATGTCAATGATTGTGCCATTTGGTTTTTTTTACATTTTTGTCAGTTTAATGTAAAATTTCATGACATAATGTCTTATCATATGTAAATTTACAGGTTAATTAGATTTAGAAATAAAAAAATATTTTGCAGTTGATTTAATTTATTACATTTACAAACTACTTTTTTAAATTCATAAATGAATAAAAAAATATACAAAAGAGTTACAGTGAAGTCTCTTCAAGAAATGAAAGATAATGCAGAGAAGATTTCTATGCTAACTTCTTATGATTTTACTTTAGCTGGTATTGTTGATAAATCTGGAATTGATGTAATTCTAGTAGGTGATTCGGCAAGTAACATTATGGCTGGACATGAAACAACACTGCCAATCACATTGGATCAAATGATCTATCATGCATCTTCAGTAATTAGAGCGGTCGAAAGAGCTTTGGTTGTTGTGGACTTGCCTTTTGGAACTTATCAAAGTGATTCACAAGCTGCTTTGGAATCTGCTATCAGAATTATGAAAGAAAGTGGTTCTCATGCTGTTAAACTTGAAGGTGGTAAAGAGATTAAGGATTCAATTAAAAGAATTATAAAAGCAGGTATTCCAGTCATGGGCCACTTAGGTCTTACACCACAGTCTATATATAAATTTGGAACTTACACAGTAAGAGCTAAAGAGGATAATGAAGCTAATCAACTGATTGAAGATGCTCATTTATTAGAAAAAATTGGTTGTTTTGCTATTGTTTTAGAAAAAGTACCAAGCAAATTAGCGGAAAGAGTCGCAAAAGAAGTTAGTATTCCGATAATAGGAATAGGCGCAGGAGGCAATGTTGATGGTCAAGTTCTAGTTCTACATGATTTGATTGGAATGACAAAAGAGTTTAATCCAAGATTTTTAAGAAGATATATGAATCTTCATGATGAGATTGTTAATGCAATCTCAAATTTTTCTGATGATATTAAATCAGGTGATTTTCCAAATGAAAACGAACAGTATTAGAATTGGAAAAAATAGTTTCCAATAAAAATAACTTACAAATTCTTTTTGAGGATAATCATATCATTGCAATTAATAAAAGATGTGGTGATATTGTTCAAGGTGATAAAACTGGTGATACTCCCCTATCAGAGATTATCAAGTCATTTATTAAAGAAAAATATAAAAAGCCAGGAAATGTTTATTTGGGTGTTCCTCATAGATTAGATAGACCAACATCAGGAGTTTTAATTTTTGCAAAAACATCTAAATCACTTTCAAGGTTAAATAAATTATTTAAAGAAGGTAAGATTGAAAAATATTACCTTGCTATTACTAAAAATAAACCAAAAAAAAGTGAAGACACTTTGATACACTGGTTAAAAAAGAATGAAAAAACCAATAAATCAATTCACTTTATTAATGAAACAGAAAGAACAAAGAAAGCTGTAATGCACTACAAGCTAATAAAAGAATTAGACAGGTATTTTGTTCTTGAAATTAAAATTGAAACAGGAAGACACCACCAGATAAGATGTCAATTAAAAGCAATTGGTTGTCCTATAAAAGGAGATCTTAAGTATGGTTATGAAAGAAGTAATAGTGACGGAGGAATAGATTTACATGCAAAAAAAATTATTTTTGAACATCCAGTGACTAAAAAATTAACAACAATAGAGGCGCCCTTAAGAAATACAAAAATTTGGAGTGCGATAAAATAAATTATTATGAATATTGATCAATTATTCGATAATCAACTAAATTTCATTAATACTCACCAAAAAATAAGTATTGAAGAAAGATTGAAGTATTTAAAAAAATTGAAAAATGAAATCAATATAAATGAAGAAAATATTTATAATGCGCTAGATTTAGATTTAAGTAAACCTAGATTTGAAACTTATGCCACTGAAATTGGTTTTTTAATTAATGAAATAGATTTATTCATAAGAAAGTTAAAATCCTGGGCAAAACCACATAATGTTACTCCTGCATTAATTAATTTTCCCTCCAAGGATTATATTATTTACGAGCCATTTGGGAAGGTTTTGGTTATATCTCCTTGGAATTATCCATTTCAATTAGCATTACTTCCAGCAATGTCAGCTTTTGCAGCAGGAAATAATGTTGTTTTAAAACCTAGCGAACACACACCAAATACCTCAAGTTTAATAAAAAAAATTGTCGAAAAAGTCTTTCCAAGTGAACTAATGTGTGTTGTTGAGGGTGATGCAAAAATAGCTTCTCAATTATTAGAGAAAAAATGGGATTATATTTTTTTTACTGGAAGTGTAAATATTGGAGAAATTGTGGCTGTTTCCGCAGCAAAAAATTTAACACCCTATACTCTAGAATTAGGTGGGAAAAGCCCTGCAATAATTGATAGAAATACTGACTTAAAATTAGTAAGTAAAAGAATTGTATGGGGAAAGTTTTTAAATTCTGGTCAGACCTGTGTTGCACCTGATTATCTAATTGTTCATAAATCAATAAAAGGCAAATTAATAAAAGAATTGATCGATAGAATTGAACTAACTTTTGATAAAAATTTTGATAACACATCAGATATTACTGCCATTGTCAATGAAAAAAATTTTAATAGACTAACAGAGTTAATCAAAGAAAACAAAATTATCTACGGTGGTAAATCAGATCGAGAAAATCGCTATATTTTTCCTACTATTATCGATAGCCCAAAAATGGACAGTAATATAATGAAAGAAGAAATTTTTGGACCAATTCTTCCAGTATTGAGTTTTGAAAAATTGGGAGATATTGATAACATAATTAATAAAAATCCAAATCCACTAGCACTTTATGTTTTTTCAAATAACAAAAAATTTACCGATAATGTTATTAATCGCTACTCATTTGGTGGAGGTTCAATTAATGACACAATAGTTCATCTAGCCAATTCCAGATTACCTTTTGGAGGAGTTGGTAACAGCGGTATTGGCTCTTATCACGGAAAATTAAGCTTCGAATTATTTTCTCACAAAAAATCGATTGTTAACAGATCAACTTGGTTTGATAATAACCTTAGGTATGCACCATATAAAAATAAATTAAGTCTAGTGAGAAAGCTTATGAAGTACCTAGGTTAGCTCTACAATTTTAAATTTTATCCTATCTCCTTGTTTTTTTTGTGAAAGAATACTGATCGAAAGATCATTCATTTGCAGAATTCTTGGATAACCTCCTGAAACCTGACCATCCTTCATTAATGCAATCATCTTTCCAGAAGGAGTCAATTGGATAGTTCCAGGGATAACAGGTGATGTAATTATGGAAAAATTATTAGGTGAAAGTCCGTTTTCAAAAAAATAACCCATTCTATTATTACTTGAAACAATAAAATATTCTTCATTCAATAATTGAATATCTTTATTATTAATAAGATTAAACTCTGGACCAGGAGAAACTTCAATTGTACTTTTAAAAATTGATTCTGTATGCATCAAACCTGCAAAATCCAAATTATTTTTTTTTAAAAAATTAAACTTATCTCCTTTTTCAACTGTTATGTTTGGAGTTAAATTTTCATAAAAACTTGAACTATTCAATATTGAATAGACACTGAAACCACCTGAAATTGCTAAATAAACTCGAAATCCTTTCAATGCTTTTCCAAAATTTAAAATATCCCCTTTTTTTACATCAATCTTATTGTTGTTTACAATTGATTTATTATTCAAGGTAGTCTCAAAGATTGCCCCAGAAATAGCTATTGAGATATCTGAATGAAAAGCAAACCTACCTCCCATCATTGTTATTTCAAATACTGCCTCATCATTAGAATTACCAACTAGCGTATTTGCATTACATGCTGAAATAGAATCCATATATCCAGATGATGGCACCCCATACTTTGAGAACCCATATCTACCAGAATCCTGTATCGTTATATGAAATCCTGAATCTAATACTTCAATCATTATATTCTGTTTTTTTAATTTTAAATTCTAAGTTTTTAATTGAATTTTCAATCAAAATAAATTCATCTAAAGATATAGGCCGAAACTTTATATAATTGGCAACGGGAACGATCACAGGTTGATTAAAATTTGAAGTATTGAATAAATTAACTGGCGTTTTACCAATTATATACCACCCACCCGGCGAATCTGAGGGATAAATCCCTGTTTGAGCTCCCCCAATTGCAACAGATCCTTTTAAAATACGTCTACTAGGTATGGATTTTCTGGAAATAAATAGCCTATCATCAAGTCCTCCTAAGTACATAAACCCAGGCAAAAAACCATACATGTGTAAATAATAAATCTTTGAACTATGAATATCGATTATCTCATCCCTAGACAATAATATTTTATTTGAATATTCCTCTAAATCAGAGGAAAACTGCTTTTCATAACAAACTGGAATTTCCCAAACTGATTTTTTTGTATGATGAATACTTTCAAGTTTATTGTAAATTTCAAGAAACGAATTACAAATCTCATCGTAATTGTCAATTTCTGTTTTAAATATTATAAGTAACGAACAATATCCTTTTCTTAGCTCTAAAATATTTAGATTTTTTAATATGGCATTACCAAACGAATTAATTTGTGTTGAAATTTCAATTGAAATTTTTGGTGGCCAATTAACAAGAATCGAATCCAAATTGTAACGAAAAAAGTTTATCTTAAATTTTTGCATTATATAATTTGTTTAATTCTTTAAGACAATCAAGTATATTTGGACTATCACCATGGATACAAAAGGTGTCAGCCTGCAGAAAAATTATTTTTCCAAAAGCAGAAATTAAATACCCATTTTTTGTTAAACTATTTATTCTTTCAAACATTAATTCGGAGGAGTTAATGATAGCATTAGCTTTGGTTCTAGAAACAAGGGTGTTGTCATTATTATAGTTTCTATCCAAAAAAATTTCCTTTCTAATACTTATATTATTTTCAATAGCAAGTTTCTCAATTAAACTTCCAGAAGGAACATATAAGAGAGCATCGTTATAATACTCTGAAATAATTTCTATTATCAACATAGCTAAGTCATAATTGTTAGCACTTAAATTATAAAGTGCCCCATGAGTTTTTATATGATCTAGCTGATATTCAAGGTCATCCAAAATTTTTCTTAGTGAATTAACCTGTTGAATCAATGACTTTGACAATTCTTTATTTGAAATATTTATAGCTTTTCTCCCAAAACCAATTTTGTCAGGGTAAGATGGATGAGCTCCTATTTTAATTTTGTTTTGTATAGCAATTTCAGCAGCTTCTATCATAGTATTATCATTGCCAAAGTGACCACCGCATGCGATGCTGCAAGACGATAAAAATGGTATTATATCTCTTTCAATATTTAAACCTTCACCTAAATCAGCATTTAAATGAACATCAATCATTGTGTGAAAACTTTTATAATACTTCTGTAGCAAAGTAGAAGACAAAAACAAATGACAATTAAACCTATAATATTTTGAAAAGTTGAATTAGTATTCTTTTTCAATAATTTAATGTTATTCGCTAAAAACATCAAAAAGACAACAATCAATGGAAGAAGAATACCATTTGTAATCTGTGCAAATTTTATTATTTCAATTGGGTTAATTCCTATTGAAGAGAAAATCACACCAACCAGTAAAACAACTAAAGCAATAATTTTAAAATAAGTTGATTTTCTACTTTGCTCTAATCCCAAGCAACCACATACAACATAGGCAGCTGCAATTGGGGCTGTAATCGAGCTTGTTAATCCAGCAGAAAGCAGACCAATTGCTACCACATATTTTGATAAATTTCCGTAGAGTGGCTCTAATCCATACGCTAAATCAACAGCATTTAATATATCATTTTTTTCAAGACCAGCAGATGTTAAAAGAATACATAGTGATATAAGCCCTCCAACTAAAATTGAAATAATTGTATCGAAATTTGCATTTTTTAAATCCCTTTTATTTTTCCATTTGCCATTTACAAGGGCTACATGTAAAAAAATATTATAAGGAACCACAGTAGTTCCAATTAGACCAGCGATTATTAGAATACTGTCTGGTGGAAAATAAAAAAAACTTGAAAATAAAAAAAGAGAACCAAAATCAACACCAACAACAAATACTGTAAATACAAATGATAAACTCATTACTAAAACCAGTATAATTAGTATTTTTTCTAAAATCCTATTACTGCCATTAACAATCAGTATTAATGCTATAAAACCAGAAAACAAACTGAATATATTAATGTTACTGTATTGTAAATTACTCCCATAGATAAGCTCAAAACCCATAACAGCACCGCTAATATTACCTGCTTCATATGCTGTATTTCCGATAAATATCGCTGAGATTACAAGAAGAATGGATGAATATCTTAAGAATTTATTGTCAAATTGATTTTTAATTAGATTTGATAAAGATTTTTTTGTACTCATACCAATTCTTACTGCTGTTAATTGAATAAATAAAGTAAGAAGAACAGAAATAAGTAATGCCCAAATTAAGCTATATCCAAATTTAGCCCCTGCTAATGAGCACATTGTTACTGTTCCAGGACCTATAAAAGCTGCAGCAATTACAGAACCTGGACCAATGTTTTTTAATCTTTGACTTATATTATTTATGATATTCAATATTCAACAAGTTTTTTGATTCATTATTTATACTGAACCTTTCATCTAACCTCATTCCAACAATCCAGATAATTTTATCATCACCATTGACTAAAATTAACTTAGATGATTTATCTATCTCTCCTATGTTATTATCCTTTAAAAACTTACCAACTTTTTTTGACCCATTCATCCCGTAGGGAAAAAAATAATCACCATGATTAAAACATCTTAATACTAGAGGAAATATCAGCTTATCCTTGTCAACTGTAACAATATTTAAATTGTTCTTTTCAATTTTACTTACATCTGTAAAAGATAAGGAGGCTCCGTTTTCAAAACTTATATTATTTATCAATTTTTCAATAATAAATTTTCTGTCACTGATTTGATTAATCAATCTTAATACCAACTTGTTTTTGTGCCTAAATAACACATGTGATTTACTAAAAATTTTTTTTCCTGATTCTCCGTCAATTAAATTCAATATTTTATCCCAATCAACAAATCCATAATCTCTTAGAAAGTAGTAAAGAAATGAATCTTTATCAATATGCTCTAAATCTGAAATATTTAATGAAACCTCGTTTCTATTGTATTCAAGCAAATCACTTTTTAGCTCATTAATTTTTTGATGAATTAATGAATTAGACATTTTTAAGTAATTTAAAGTATTTCTAAAATTTTTAAGAAAATTACCCTCCAATTCATCAAACTCTGGAATGATTCTATTTCTAATTTTATTTCGTAAATACGAATTTGATTTATTTGAAGAATCCTCCCTCCAGCTTAATTTTTTATTTGTAGCAAATTCTAAAATTTCTCTCTTTTCAAATTCAATTAAAGGCCTTTTAATTTTACCATTTAACATAGGAACTCCGGTTAAACCATCTAAACCAGAACCACGAGAGATATTGATTAAAAAACTCTCTAATGAGTCATTTAAATGATGTGCAGTTAAAATATGTTTAATATTTAAACGTGAGGATATCTCATCAAAAAAATCATATCTCAAATCTCTGGCAATCATTTGAATTGAACTTTTTGAAGTATCCTTAATTTTTTTTGTATCAAAAGATTTTGAATAGAATTCAATGGAATTTTGCTTACAAAGTTTTTTTACAAACTCTTCATCTCCATCACTATCTTCTCCTCTCAACTTAAAATTGCAATGAGCAACAACAAAGTTTTTGTTTACAGAAAGCATTAAGTTAAATAGCACAACACTGTCTACACCACCAGAACAACATATAATGCTTTTTTCCTTAAGCAGATAAGGAAATTGATCTTTAATGTAAGATTCAAATTTTGATAGCATTTCACTTGTTTAAAACAAAGATATAGAAATGTACAGAATAAGGTTTATATATGAATCGCTCTATCTTCGGTTGCAGCAAGCGCGGCCTCCTTGATAGCTTCTGAGAAGGTTGGATGCGCGTGGGATATTCTGGCTATATCCTCAGCAGATGCCCTGTATTCCATAGCTACAACAGCTTCAGAAATAAGATCAGCACACCTTGCACCAATCATGTGAATCCCTAAAATTTCATCAGATTCTGCATCAGCTAAAATTTTGACAAAACCATCCAAATCAGAACTAGCCCTACTTCTTCCCAATGCTCTCATTGGAAATTGGCCTAATTTATAATTTTTACCATTAACTTTTAATTCTTCTTCAGTTTGACCAACTGAAGCAACTTCAGGCCATGTATAAACAACACCTGGAATTAAGTTGTAATTAATATGTGGTTTTTGACCTGCAATATGCTCAGCAACATAAACTCCCTCCTCCTCAGCTTTATGAGCTAACATCATACCTTTAACAACATCACCAATTGCATATATGTTATGTACGTTTGTCTTTAAATTAACATCAACTTCTACTCTTCCATACTTATCAGTAGTAATACCAACTTTATCTAAATCTAAACCTTCAGTATATGCACTTCTTCCTACAGAAATCAAACAATAATCCCCTTCAAAAGTTATTTTTTCTCCTTTCTTATTTTCAGCGGAAATAATCACATCATCTCCATTTCTTTCTATTGAAGTTACTTTGTGAGAGGTATTAACTTTAACTCCACTTTTCTTAAAAACTTTAGTTAATTCTTTAGATAAGCTAGAATCCATATTTGGAATAATTCTATCTTGATATTCTAAAACTGTGACTTTAGAACCGAGCCTATTATATACCTGCCCTAGCTCAAGACCTATAACTCCACCACCAATGACAACCAAGTGTTGTGGAATCTCTTTTAATTTTAAAGCCTCAGTTGAAGAGATAATTCTTTCACCATCAAAATCTACAAACGGTAATTTAGTTGGCTTACTTCCTGTTGCAATAATGATATTTTTACCATTTATAACTTCGGATTTATCGTTGTTTTTAATTTCAACTGTAGTAGAGTCTTTAAAAGAACCTAATCCATTGAAAACAGTAACTTTATTTTTGTTCATTAGATATTCTAGCCCCTTTGTTGTTTGTTCGACAACCGATGATTTTCGAGACATCATTTTATCAAGATCAAGTTTAATCTTACCTTCAATTGAAATTCCATGGTCATCAAAATTGTGAAGAGCATTTTCATAATGATGAGATGAATCCAATAAAGATTTACTAGGAATACAACCGACATTTAAACATGTTCCTCCCATGGTTGAATATTTTTCAACCAACGCTGTTTTCATTCCAAGTTGAGCAGCTCTGATCGCTGAAACATATCCGCCAGGACCAGAACCAATAACAATAACATCAAAAGAACTCATACCACATAAATTTAGGATTCAAAAATACAAATATTTAAATGTTAAAATAATTTTTAAACTATTAAAATTGATTTTGGTAAATTAGTGAAAAATACAAACTAAATACATCCTTAAATTTAATGAAATCTAAACCAGCAAATAATATTCAAGACCTTCAGTTTTTTGGAGAATTTGGCGGAGTCAATCCTTCAATCTCAGATTCTTCAACTTACACATTTTTGTCTGCAAATTCAATGAGTGAGACTTTTGAAGGTAATATGGAAGGTTGTTA
>TARA_Y200000002_G_scaffold67025_1_pt1 | contig 11662 bp, 7 predicted proteins | sample TARA_Y200000002 | Tara Oceans TARA_Y200000002 (sample SAMEA2619388) | marine metagenome | biome: marine biome (ENVO:00000447); feature: surface water layer (ENVO:00002042); material: "saline water (ENVO:00002010), including plankton (ENVO:xxxxxxxx)" | depth 5 m | reverse complement strand
GAGGATGAGCCTCAAAATATGGTTACATATTTTGAAAATGAGTTAATTCTTGCAGAGGCAAAAGCAAGACAAGGTGGAGTAGCTGACGGACTACCGCATCTTAATAATGTTAGAGCATGGCTAAATTCTGGAGGTAATATCAATGGTAATCACTCTTCAAAGCCATATAAGTATGAAGCTTATGTTGCTTCAGACTTTAATTCAGGAGGAATTGAGAATCAGGACGGCGTTGATGCAAAAACAGCATTTCTTAGAGAGGTTATAGAGGAAAGATATGTTTCAGGATTTGGAATGCATATTCCTTTTAATGATGCTAGAAGATTAAGAGCTTCTGATGCTGCATACTCTGTTCCTTTTGTTTTAGTTCTTGGCCCTGGAGCTCCTTACCCGGAGAGAATGCCATGGTCTGCAAATGAGTTAAATTCTAATTCAAATGCTCCTGCTGATGATCCCGGTATCTTCACTAAAACACAGGTGAATCAATAGTATTTAAATTATTTAAAATTAAGGACTTGTTAAATTAAATAGCAGGTCCTTTTTTTTTAACTTTATTTCATGGTTAATAAAAGAAGATTAAAAGCATTATTTTTTTCAGTTTTGTTTATTTCATGTAATAGTGACATTCACATTTATGAAAATAGTGTTATATCCTCACCACATCCTATAGCATCAGAAACAGGTAAATTAATTTATTCTTTAGGAGGAAATGCTTTTGACGCGGCGGTTGCTGCTGCATTTACTCTTTCAGTTGTTGAACCAAGTATGAGTGGTATTGGAGGTAGATTACAAGCTATTTACAGAAAGTCAGATGGCTTAATAAGTGGAGTAGATGCAATGACTCAAATACCTGAGAGTTTCAATAACCTAGATCTGGATAATCTTGAAAGCTATGGTTATAAAACAATTGGAATTCCTGGTGTTGTTGCAGGTCTTTTAAAGTTACATGAAGAAAATGGAATCCTTGATCTAGAAACAATAATGGAGCCATCTATCTATATTGCTGAAAAGGGATTTATTATTTTACCAAAGGCAATAAAAAGGATGGCAGGTGCAAAATCAGAGATTGAAGAATTCAATGGATCGAAAAAATATTTTTTAAATAAGATAGGTAAGCCATTTGAATTAGGAGATAAATTAATTCAAAAAGATCTTGCAAATACACTTACTCTAATTTCTAAGAATGGAAAATCTGGTTTTTATGAGGGTGAAGTTGCTTTGAAAATGGTAAATGACATAAAATCTAATGGAGGATACATATCTTTAGAAGATTTAAAAAATTATCAAGCTATTGATTCAAAGGTTTTAACGGGAGAATTCAACGGCTATTCAGCTCATTCTCTATACCTACCTTCATATGGTGCAATAACTATCCAGATTCTTCAAATTATGGATTATTTAGATATAAAGTCAAAAGAACAGTGGCCATTAAAAGTTGCGAGTGCTTCAGAAATAGCATATATGAATAGGCCATTTCAGAATAATAAAGATTCATTAAAAAATATTTTGTCATTAAGTAAAGCAAAAGCAATTGCTAATGGGATAAATAATCATCGATTTGAAATATCAAATTCTATCGACAAAGATTATTCTGTAAGTAATACTGCTCATCTAACGACAGCAGATAAATATGGAAACGTTGTTTCTCTAACTCAGACAATTGGACCCATAATGGGGTCAAAAGTCTCAACTGATGGTCTTGGTTTTCTTTATAATGTTACCATGGGACCATATCTGGGTGGATATTTAAATGAAATAAATCCAGGAGACAGAGTATCATCTAATATATCTCCTACATTATTTACCAAAAATAATGAAGTAATTCTTGCATTGGGTGCTGCAGGGGGAAATAAAATTCCAACAGCTATAACTCAAGTCTCCTATAGGTATCTTAAGCAAAAATTTAATTTAAATGAATCTTTGGCTCTACCAAGAGTATATAAGTTTAATGGTCCGATTCAGCTTGAGACTCACCTAGGAGTTGATAGATTTTATAATAATCTAGATTCTGATGTCTATGAAATTGAGAAAGTACCATATGAAGGAGAATTTGGAAGAATTCATGCAATTGCGCTTGATTCAATAAATAATAAGTGGATTGGATCATCAGATCCGGATTGGGAAGGGACGGTTAAGGTTTTTAAATGAGGCTCTTTATAAAAAATATTAATCTAATTACTCTCTGTCTATTTTTAAAGTGCTTCTACTCTTATAGTATTCAAGAAGATATAAAATCATTAAATGATTCCATTATAAAATATAAGGCTGGAGATTATCAAAAAGCACTTGAGTTTGGGTTTGCTGCTCTTGATTTAATAAAGGATAGAGAAATTATTTCACTTGACTTTGTTAACACAAATTATTATATAGGTGAGACATTCTATTATACAGGCGACTATAAAACTTCTTTTGAATATTTATCAAAGTCTTTAGAACTCTACGACCTACTAAACCCAAGACAACGAAGAAACAGACTTGTTAATAAGCCACCATGGGTACTTATAATTATGGGTAATGTCTACCTTTCAAATAATGACTTTTCTAATGCAGAAAAATTTTATAACGATGCATTAAATAATTTTAAGTTATTTGATTTAGAATATGAGGATGAAAGATACTATGGGATTAATACAGCACTTCAGAATTTGTCTATAATTAAAAGGGATCAAGGACAAATAGAGTTATCAAGAAATTTATTGGATCAAGTTTCGGAAAGAAGAAAAAAAAGGGGGAATCCCATAGACATGATACGGACCTATATAAACTATATGGAATTATTCCAAATATCAGGTGATGACGATCTGTTAATCAATAATTATCAGTCTATAAAGATTATTTATGAACAAATGTCACTAAGAAGTTCTACAAAAGAATTTGAGCAATTATTTTACGATGCAAATCTAGTTTATTCTAAATTTCTAATATCTAAAGGAGAACTAGCAGAGTCATTAAAATATTTATTTATCGCAAAGGAGCTTTCTAAGGAGCTACCTATTCTAGTGCCAGACATTAATTTTAGAATTTCTAGTGTATTATTTTCAATGGGTTTAATTGAAGATGCCTCAAGTTTGATAAAAGAAAATTTAAATAACCTAAACCTTTCTAATTTCCAAAAAATAGACAATTATAAGCTTCTTGAAAAAATATATAAAAAGGAAGGGACAATAGAAAAATTATTGGCTGTTAAAGACTCAATTATATTTTACAATGAAAATCAATCTAATTCATTAATAGATAATCAATTTAATACTCTTGAAAATTTTATTCTTATTAGTGACAAGCAAAATGATATTAAGATTATCCAGGCAAGAAATACAAGATTAATTCTAACTTCTATTTTTACCTTAATTATACTCTCTCTTATAATAGTATCCTATAGATTTAATCTTGCATTACAAAAAGAAAAGAATGAAAGACTTGCACTTCAAAAAGAAAAGATCCAGAACAAGTTAGATTTGAAACAGAGAGAATTATTTAGTAAAGTTAATTTTATTACTCAAAGAAATGAGTACTTAAATAGAATTAAAGGTAAACTAGAATCAAAAGAATCTAACTCTGAAGATTTAAAAAATGAAATAGTAAACATCGCAAATTCTGAGAAAGCTTACAGTGATTTTGATAAAATGTTTAGCCAAGTATACCCTAATTTTTATAAAAACCTCAATACTTATTCTAAACTAACTCAAACTGATATCAGATTAGCTTCTTATATAAAGATGAACCATTCAAATAATGAGATTGCAAGGATCTCAGGAATTTCAATAAGGACAGTTGAAAGTCAAAGATACAGATTATCAAAAAAGCTTAAATTATCCAATGGGGAAGATCTAAATAGTTTAATTGCGAAAATTTAATAAATATACTGCAGTATATTTGCAGTAGTTAATCTTTAAGTATTTTTTAATAAAAGACATTATATTTAATCATTATAAAAACTAATTAATAGATAATTATGAAAAAAAATATATTTCTATGTGCTTTGCTTTCTTTGACTTTTAGTCTTTCAGCAGTTGCACAACAGATCACAGGATCAGTTAGTGACGATAGTGGAATACCTCTTCCAGGTGCTTCAGTTGTTGTACAAGGAACATCTCAAGGTACTACTACCGATTTTGATGGTAACTTTTCAATTGAAACTTCTCAAGGAGCTACTTTAGTATTTAGTTATGTTGGGTATGAAACACAGCAGATTGTTGTTGGGTCGTCATCCATAAATGTTCAATTGATCTCTGATAATACTCTTGATGAGGTTGTTGTAACAGCTTTAGGTATTTCAAGAGAAAAAAAATCACTTGGATATTCAGTGACAGAAGTTTCAGGAGATGAAGTTAATGTTATAAAGGATAATAACATTGCAAGCTCGCTTATAGGAAAAGTAGCTGGTTTAAATATTACAAATTCAGGAATGATTGGTTCAGCATCTAGAATTACTTTAAGAGGTAATAACTCAGTAAATGGTATGAATCAAGCACTAATTGTGGTTGATGGAATTCCAATAAATGCAGACGGAATTGAGTCTGGACAAAATGCTGACTATAGTTCTAAAGTTGTAGGTGGAGGTATAACAGATATAAATGCAAATGACGTAGAATCAATATCTGTTTTAAAAGGTCCTAATGCTTCTGCATTATATGGTTCAAGAGCTGGTAATGGTGTTATTCTTATTACCACTAAAACTGGTGCTCAAACTGAAGGTCTTGGAATTACTTTAAACTCTAATTTAACAGTTAATTCTGTTATGTTTCTACCAGATTTTCAAAATGAGTATGCTCAAGGAACATTAGGAGCTCCGTACACAGATATCGCAACTGATTTTGGTTCATCATCATGGGGTAGAATAATTGATGGTTCGGAGCAAATGTATTTTGATGGACTTCCAAGAAGAACTCAAGCATTTGAAAATAACGTAAGAGACTTTTTCGAAACTGGTATTACAGCCAATAATTCAATTTCTATTCAAAATGGTTCAGAGAATGGATCTCTTAGATTCTCATATACAAACAATGATACCCAAGGTGTAATACCTGGTGCTTCTATGATTAGTCATAACTTTAATTTAAGAGGAATATTAAATCTTTCAGACAAATTATCGATTGATGCAAAAGCTACTTATTATACTCAGGAAGTTAATGGACGTCAACAAATGGGTGGAGAAGGTATTTTAGGTTCTGTTTACCAAATGCCAAGAACTGTTGATATTAAAGATCTTGAAAAGTATCAAGTTGATAACCCAGGTACACCAGATGAATTTAAAGTTATAAATTATTCTGGTCCAAACTCTCAAACATCAAATCCATACTGGATGGCAAATCATGATGAGTACAACGAAAGAAGAAATAGATTCTTTGGTTTTGCAAAAATAAATTATGAATTCACAGATTGGTTAAGCGCATTTGTAAGAGTTGGTACAGATATTACTAATACTACTGAAAAGGAAATCACTAAACCAGGACATCACTTTTACAGAGGTGGTAGAATGGATTTAGACATGATGACTTCAGGTGAACTAAACACAGATATAGTTTTTACTGCAAAACAAGATCTTACAAGTGATTTAAATGTTGTAATTAATGCAGGTGGAAGTTTATCAAAAAGAACATATGAAGCCTTTAATCAATTTGGTGAAAACTTTAAAATTCCAACCAAATTTTTCTTAAACAATGCAGCTAATCTTTTAGCACCTAGAGAAACTCCATTAACAATAAAGAAGGTAAATTCGGTTTTTGGTAGTGCTAACTTTGCATATCAAGATTTCTTATACGTAGATTTAACTACAAGAACTGATTGGTCTTCTACATTAGGAGAAGAAAATAGGTCCTACACTTATAATTCAGCTTCAGTTTCAGCAATTTTAAACAGCATTGTTGATCCTGAACAGCAATTATTCAATCTATTAAAGCTAAGAGCTGGAGTTGCACAAGTTGGTAACGACACAGATCCATACCAACTTTATCAAACATTTGATGTACCTGGTCAAGGATATCTAGGGTTAACTACTTTAAGTGCTCCTAGCATAAAATTAAACGCAGATTTAAAACCTGAACAGGTAACATCTGTTGAGTTTGGACTTGAAGGTTCCATGCTTAATAATAGATTAAATTTTGATATCTCGATTTATGAGAAAGAAACAACTGACATGATATTCAATGTACCTGTTCCTGCAGCAACTGGTTTCCAGTTCTTCAAACAAAATGTAGGTAAGGTTTCCAACAAAGGTGTTGAAATTACTTTAGGAGGAAGAATCGTTCAAAACAGTAAAATGGTTTGGGATTCATCTTTATTTTATTCAAAAAATGAAAATGAGTTATTAGAATTAATCGACGATTTAGAGACATTCACTTACATGTCTACAAATAGTGGAAATTTATCTTTAAGAGCTCAAGTTGGTGGTACTATTGGTGATATCTACGGAAATGTAGTGGAAATGGAAAATGGTCAAATGAAATTAAGAGAAGATGGAAGGCCAACTGGATCTACACCTGATCAGTATTTAGGTACTGCTCAACCTGACTTTTTAGCAGGATGGACTAATACCATTAGATACGGTAACTATAGTTTAAGGTTCCAAATTGATGGAAGATTTGGTGGTCAGTTCTACTCAAATACCTCAGCTAATTTAGATAGCTCTGGAGTAAGTGAAAGATCACTTCAATACAGGAATGGAGTAACACTTGAGGGTATTAATTCTGGATCTAATTCAGCTAATTCAACTGAGATTACGGGACAAGAGTATTGGGGGTCAATGTCTGGAATTGCTGAAAACTATATTTACGACCAGGACAATATAAGACTAAGGGAGTTGTCAATTGGATATCAAATTCCTGATACACAATCATTAGGTATCCAAAGCGCAACTATACAACTTATAGGTAGAAATCTTTTCTTCTTCTCTAAGGATGCTCCTGATGTAGACCCAGAGATGACTCTGGCAACACAAATTGGTGGGCAAGGTATTAGCTTAAACAACCTACCTTCATTAAGAAGCTTAGGTTTGAATCTTACATTAAACTTTTAAAATAACTACTGAAAATTATGAAAAACAATTATTTTTTAACAACAATCGCTCTAATGGCTTTGATGGTATCTTGTACAGAAGACTTTAACGAGATAAATGAAAAGCCAGATGCTTTAGCTCCTTCTGATGTTAGTGCAAAGTATTTTGTAACTAATGCGCAAACAGGGCTATTTGCACCCAATCGATATCCTTTTTGGAGAGGTCCAATTATTCACTCAGATAGATATGCTGGTCACACAACATTTGGCTATAAATCTAACTGGTGGGATGATGGCTTAGGTTATAATTACAGCTCAGGGTTTACAAGTGCAGTACATGACGCCTGGTTCGCTAATTATAATAGTACATTAACTGCTTTTACAAATTTTGTAAAAGAAGGTGGTACTCTTGAGAATGAAAAGTATTATGCAATTGCATTGATAATGAAGGGACTCTATTATCAATATTATTCAGATACATTTGGAATGGTTCCAATGTCAGAAGCATCTAACCCTGATATTACTACTCCAAAATATGATACTCAACTAGAAATTTATAGTACTTTAATTTCTGATTTAGATGAAGCTATTTCATTAATTGGAAGTTCTGCTACTACAGGTTCAGGTGTTGATCAATTAACTGATAATGACCTTTTCTTTAATGGGGATCTGCAAGCATGGAAACAACTTGCAAACAGTCTCAAATTGAGACTTGCTTTAAGGGCATACGGAGCTCCTGGTGAAAACTTTACTGCTTCTGCTGTTTCTAGTGCAATTTCATCTGGTGTTCTAGCAGACAGAAATGCTTTGCTTGAAAGAGACTTAGAAATTAGTACATGGGTAAGTGCTGTATATGGTGATGTCTGGTATCCTTTTTATGGAGGAGGTAACTGGCATCTTGCTAAAACACTGGTTGATGCTCTAAGAGATAACAACGACCCAAGACTTACTAAATATGCTAAACCTAGCAAGGGTGGTACTATTGAGTGGACAAAACCATCTGAAGGAGAAAGAGTAGCTTTATTTGACAAGCATGTAGATTACTTAACAGACATTCTGGATAGTGCAGGTGCTACATATACGAAAACCTCTGACGGTGCTGGTGGATATACAATCACTATGCCAGAGAATACTAACTATATTGGTCAACCTAGTAGATTAAATGGTCAAATTAAGCCAATGCTAGACAGAAAGTTATGGTCTGAGCCAGCAGATGTTGTAACAAATGCACATAATTCTGGAAATCCAATTTATCCATTTGTTGTTATGACTGCTGCTGAAAGCCATTTTATGATAGCTGAAGCAATAACTAAAGGTCTTGCAAGTGGAAGTGCACAAACACATTATCAAACTGGTCTAAGACACGCAATGGCAATGTGGGATGTTCCGTCTGACGAGGCAGAGAGTTTTATCGCATCATCAGATATGGCTCTTCTTAATGGAAGTACTGATCAAAATTTAGAAAAAATTGCAACACAAAGGTGGATGGCATTATTTACAAATGGATATGAAGCTTGGGCTGTAGTAAGAGATACTGGATATCCTACTGAATTAAGCGCTGGTGTTAGCGATGATGATATTTTTGTTCTGGGTGATCTAAATGGTGCTTATCCACAAAGACATAGATATGGTACTGGACCGTATAATACAAATGGTGCTAATGTTGAACAAGCTAATTCAGTTCAAGGACCAGATCTTCAAGCCACTAAGCTTTGGTGGGCAAATTAATATTAAAGTAATAATGCTTAGCTCTAATATGTTGATTTTTGTTTAGTTATTAATATTATTTGCTTAAGAAACATTGTTACAAAAAACCTGTAGAAAAATCTACAGGTTTTTTTTTAATTTAAAGTAAGTCTATTATTGGTTTAACAAAATTTGACCATACTAAATATCCCTGTTCATTAAGATGTAAACCATCATAGGTTAAATCACTTCTAAGCTGTCCTTTATTATCCACAAATAATGAATGTAAATCAATAACAGAGTATAATCCTTTTTGTTGATTTTCAATTATAATTTTATTGATTCTCTTTATACTTTGATTATACAAATCATAATAATTATATGATTTCTTTTTGGATATTGGCAATAATGTCTGAATATAAACCTTAGTGTTACTAGAATTAGATTTAATTTTTTTGGCAATGTTTATAATATTATTTGCTATATAGCTCACTGATGGTTTTTCAATTGTGTTATTATATAAATCATTTATACCTATTAATAAAAAGACAGCAGTTGGATTAGAATCTATAATTTCTCCCAACCTAGCAATAACCCCATCTGTTGTATCACCCCCAATTCCTCTATTCCTTATAATTGAGTTGTCTAATCTAGAACTCCAGTCTTTACCCTCAGCAGTTATGCTGTTACCTAAAAAAATTATATCACGATTATTTAATGGTGATGAATTAAATTGGCTTAACAATTTATTGTAGTTATTCTTACCCCAATCATCATGATAAATAAGATGCTCATTATTCTTTGGTAAATATTCATAGATATTTTTTTCTTGGCCAATTATTACTTGAGTATTTATAAGTAAGAATGTAACCAATAGATAGTGATTCATTATTAAATTTAATAAATGTTATTGTAAAGACTATTAATTTAAATTAACTTAATACAAATAAATTAAATGAGAAAACTCTATGGATTTATAGTATTGATAATTCTAAACTCATGTTTATCAAGTGCTTCAGAATTAAACACTGGTGGATCAGAAATCTTTCCATTTTTAACAATTAATGAAAGAATATTATTTATTGGAAATAGTTTTACATTTTACTGGAATCTTCCCTCTCAAGTTGAGAGAATGTCTATTGAAAGAGGTTTAAATTGGGATATTAGCCATTTTACGTTACCTTCAGCCACATTAAAAATACTTTGGAATAATCCAGATCTAAAATCTATTTTAGAGAGCGAGAAATTCGATCATGTTATTATTCAAGAGCATAGCACTAATATCCTAACAAATGCTAATGGTAATTCTAAATTTTACTTTGGTCAAATTTCTTCATTAATTCCCGATTCCACTCAAATTCATTTCTTCTCAACATGGATGTACCCGTCTATGGAGCAGTTTAATATTAATAATGAGGAATATCCTATTGAGCAGAGTATTAAACAAATAATTAATGGAACTACTGCTAACATTATTCCAGTAGGCAGAGCATTTAAACTATTTCAAGATAAATATCCGCAGTTTAATTTACTTATGGAAGATGATAAGCATCCAAACCCAAACGGTTCATACCTTGCAAGTTGTATAATTTTCTCCCACCTAAGTTCACAATCTTCCTTAAACCTATCTAAAAGATATAAAGGGATTGATAGTAAAGGTGTAGATATATATTATAGTATTGTAGAAGATGAAGTTCTAACCTTTCTTCAACAAATTTCTGATGAAGTAATTTTTTAAAGAGTATGAAAAATTAGAAATTTAAAATATGGATAATTTATAAATCGGATTAATATTTAAGTCCAAATTAGTTAATCTTTATTGTAAATTTTTCTTTTGATTGCATCTAAAAGACCATCTTTAGGCAAATCCTCTCCTAGTTGCCAAAACATAATGCCTTTCAAATCTTGATCAATAACATATTTGGCTTTAAGTGAAACAGATTCTTTATTATCAAATGATAGAAATTCATTTTTAGTTTTATTAAAAGCATATGGAGCTTTTGCAGTTTCGTCCCAATAAAATTCAAACCCATCATCAAGATTATCAAGCTTATTAAAAGAAATAGCTCTTCTAAATTTTGCATTTTGAAACAGGCCATTATTTATATCAGGGACATTTTCCCATATCCTTCCATAAAATGCTGCGCCAACTATTATTTTACTTTTAGGTATTCCAATTTTAGTGAGATATCTTACTGCACTATCAACTGAATATGAATCAGTGTTAACTGAGAATAAGGGTGTATGATGCCCTGTTTTTGTTTGACTATAAAGATCATAACTCATTATATTAACATGATCAACTAAAGGCATTACTTTATCCCAGTCAATTGACTTTTCCAGAAATGAATCAAAACCACCTGCTGCAAAACTTATTATATGTTCTGAAGCTAAATAATTGTTTAATCTTATGATAAGGTCAGTAAAATTATCTTTGTCCTCATCTTGATACTTATGACCCGGTACTCCAGGAATAACAGGGTATTCCCAGTCTAAGTCTATTCCATCTAAATTATAGTCTTCCAAAATTTTTGCTGTAGAAGAAGCAAACTCTTCTCTACCATCAACTGTTGAGAAAACATGTGAACATGTTTTACATCCGCCCCAGCCTCCTAATGCAACAAGAATTTTTAATTTTGGATATTTATTTTTTAAGTTAACCAAATGAACTATTGTTAAACTATCCTCCTCATTATCGACTGCTAACTTATTACCTTTTAAATGAAGGAAACTATATATTAACTGAGTTACTCCATTTAAATCATACTGATCAATTAAATTTCTCCCCCCTGGATAGTATGCAATAATTTCTTTTTCATCAATATTATTTTCTCTAATACTTGAGTTATCGCAACTAGTTAAAAAAGTGAATATTAGATAAAAAATAAGTGGTCTTTTAATGAATAACTTTCTCATTATATAAAAATAAAAAAAACGGCTACACTATAATAGTATAACCGTTTTATTGTTTTAGTAGCGAGGGCAG
>TARA_Y200000002_G_scaffold79230_1_pt1 | contig 11676 bp, 9 predicted proteins | sample TARA_Y200000002 | Tara Oceans TARA_Y200000002 (sample SAMEA2619388) | marine metagenome | biome: marine biome (ENVO:00000447); feature: surface water layer (ENVO:00002042); material: "saline water (ENVO:00002010), including plankton (ENVO:xxxxxxxx)" | depth 5 m | reverse complement strand
ATTTTAACTATATGTATTTTATTTTCTGATGTTTGATCACATCTTAGCTGTCTTATAGAGTTTGTTGTAGATTCTTCTAGATTTACTCCAGCATCATTTGATCCTGAGTAGTTTAATTTACCTATTGGCTCTATTCGGCTCACGACAGCATTGTTAGTAAATTCATCTGCGGCTTTCTTTTCTGGAACTATTATCTGCGCGATAAAGAAAATGACAAAAAATATAATTGTCAATACTCCCATCACACCTAAGAAAAAAGTCATAAATTGTTTGTCGTTCATTGATTACTAATCCTTCTAAATTTTGATAATGTAATTATACTGAGCACCTAATAGGAATTGAACCTATATCTTCAGCTCCGGAGGCTGATGCTTTATCCTTTTAAGCTATAGGCGCACTATTCATATTTTGCTCTATTTTCTCGCTCTATGCCTACAATATATTCAGATATTTCTATCATTCTATCGTATGTTTTTGCCATACTACCAGAAATTTTATATTTATTATTGATGATGATTGCTGGCACGCTAGCTATCTTATAAGTCTCTAGAGTATAATTTGCTTCCTGAACTTTCTTTGAAATTTTCTCAGATGAAAAAATTTTCTTAGCTTTATCTGTGTCAACATTCTGGCTATCAAAGAAATTCATAATTGAATCTAGTGAGCTAAATTTTCTTTGTTGTTCATGAAAAGCATAAAAAAAGTTTTTGTGTAATTCTGAATGATTTTCCATTTCTTTTATTGTATAAAATAGTCTCGCATGTAATAACCACGTTTTATTAAAAACTACAGGCATGTTGACAAATTCAATATCTTTTTCATTCTTTAAATCCCATTTTGATAAATAGTCATCAAATATATAACAATGTGGGCAACCGTACCAAAATGCTTCTACCACAAGTATCTTTTTACTTTTCTTTTGTTCATAAGCACTTGGGTTATTATTTATTAACTGAAAATCTACTCCCTCAATAAATTTTTCATCTGCAGAAAATATTGTTGTAGAGATTATAAAAATGAAAAATATTTTTTTTATCATGATGTGTTATCTAGGTCTAATATAATCCTTGGAGGTACTCTGATAGTGCTTTCATTTCTAGATTTGATAATTTAAAAGATATACTGCTCATTATTGAATAATTTTTACCCATAGATTCTCTTTCATCGTAACCTTCTTTATAATTTTTTAATCTGCTAAGTGTATATACAGAATGCTGGCCAGAAATTTTTGGATAACCTGTTCTATCAATACCTAAACCGTTTGGACCGTGACATGAGATGCAGGCTGGTACAGCTCTATCTGCTATTCCACCCCTATATATTTTTTGCCCTAATTCAATATTTGAATCATCTACAGGAAGTGAGCCTCTTTTTGATTTAACATTATTATAATAACTAGCTAAATCATTTATATCTTTATCAGAAAGACCCATAGCCTGAGAACTCATTAAAGCATTATTTCTAATTCCATCTCTAAATGCGTGAAGCTGTTCAACTAGATACTTTTTACTTTGCTGAGATAAATTAGGCCACTCTGGGTTATTACTATTTTCAACTCCGTGGCACGCTGTACAGAGCATAGCTTTCTTTTCGCCCGATTTTATCGCCTCTTCATCAGCTGATACAAAAATTGGTAAAGACAGAGCAATTATGCAAGCAACTACTGCTTTGCTGATAGAATTACTGCGCATTTATTCTCCTTAATTTATTTCATATTTCCATTTATAACATTGTATACTATTTTAGAAAAAACCAATATATATAAAGTTATAAAAATGCCCTTAAATATAAAAAAATCAGATTTTGTTAAAAGTGCTACAAAGCCATCTCAATATCCAGATGATATTTATCTAGAATTTTGCTTTGCTGGTAAATCTAATGCTGGAAAATCAAGCATGTTGAACAAAATATGCAACAGAAAAAGGTTAGCAATTACGAGTAAAACTCCTGGGAGAACGCAGCTTATAAATTTCTTCATCATCAATGAAAATATTAGTTTTGTAGATATTCCTGGCTATGGTTTTGCAAATGCTCCAAAAAATATAAAGCAGTCATGGGAAAAAATGATTTTAAACTATCTTGAAAATAGAAAAAATATTTCAGCAATTTTTATAGCTGTTGATATAAGAAGAGGTATTGGTGATTTAGATAAATCTATGATTGAATTATGCGAAAATTATAAAATTAAAATTAATATAATAATGACAAAATCAGATAAAGTAACAAACAGTGAAAAATTTATCATGAAAAAGAAAGCTCAAGAAGAAATTTGTGGCTATAATAATATTGAGAACATTATAACTTTTTCAGCAAAAAATGGTGAAGGTGTTAAGGATGCGCTAGATATTATTGAGAAGCTAAACAACAAAAATTAATGCGCATTACCCCAATTATTTTCGATTCCATAATTAACCTCTAGAGGTAAATCTAGTGTAACGCAATTTTGCATTAAATTTATAATTTGCATAACTTCTTCATCAATATCATTCTCAAATATTTCAAAAACTAATTCATCATGAACTTGCATAATCATTTTGGTTTTAGATTTTTTTTTCACCAGCCAATTATCTATTTCTATCATTGCTATTTTTATAATATCTGCAGCAGTTCCTTGAACTGGAGCATTTATTGCAGTTCTTTCTGCATAACTTCTTCTTTGGCCTTGTTTAGAATTAATCTCAGGCAAATACAATTTTCTACCGTATAGTGTTTCGACAAAACCATTTGTTTTAGCAAAAGCTTTCATTTCGTTCATATATGATTGTATTTTAGGATATCTATTGAAATAAATATCCATGTAATCCTTAGCTTCTGGTATTGGAATTCCTAATTGTTTTGAAAGCCCAAAAGAAGACATTCCGTAAATTAAGCCAAAATTTATGGCTTTCGCTGACCTTCTGTCTTCGGGTGAAACTTTATCGATATTTATATTAAAGATTTCTGATGCAGTGAAAGAATGTATATCAATTTTGTTCTTAAAAGCCTTGAGAAGATTTTTATCACCAGATAGATGAGCCATTATCCTTAATTCAATTTGTGAGTAATCAGCAGCAAATATTTTTTTTCCCTTATCTGCTATAAATGCATTTCTAATTTTTTTACCTTGAATACTCTTGATTGGAATATTTTGAAGATTTGGCTCTGTTGACGACAATCTGCCAGTAGATGTAATTGCTTGTTGATATGATGTATGAACTCTTCCGGTTTTTTTTGATACTTGTAAGGGTAATTTATCTGTATAACCCGTCTTGAGTTTATTTAGCGATCTATATTCTAAAATTAATTTTGGTAAAGCATAATTCTCAGAAAGAAATTGCAAAGTATCTTCGTTGGTTGATGGTTTTCCTGTTGGAGTTTTTTTTGAAACAGGTATTCCTAAATCTGTATATAATATTTCTTGTAATTGCTTTGGGGAGTTCAGATTAAATTCTTTTTTTGTAATTTTATAACATTTCTTCTGAATTTCCTTAAGTTCTGAATCTAGCTCATCACTCAAATTTTGAAGCTTTTTTGAATCTATTAAAACTCCATTTCTTTCAATTTTAGATAATACTGGAACCAAAGGAATTTCTATTTCTTTATATACTTTAACAATATTTGCGTCTTTAGAAACTCTTTTCCAAAGATAATTATATAGCTCATAACTAACTAATGAGTCTTCACAGGAATATTCTGCTGCAATTTCAATATTTACTTTTGAAAAAGGTATTTGTTTTACTCCTTTACCAGCAACATCTTCATAATGAATAGTTTTATGTGATAAATACTTTTCAGAAACACTATCTAAACCATGTCTAATAGCCGTTGAGTCATAAACATAAGATAAAAGCATTGAGTCATGGTCAATACCCTCGAGAGAAATTTTATAATTGCGCAAAACATTTCTATCGTATTTTAGATTATGGCCTAATTTTTTTATTTGACTATTTTCTAAAATAGGTTTCAATTTCTCCAGCACAAGCTTCTCTGATAGCTGCTTATATTCAGATTGATCTTCATGCATAATTGGAATGTAATAAGCTTTTTTAGAATTTAGGGCGAAAGATATTCCTACTATTTCTGCGTTTATATAATCTAAACTGGTCGTCTCAAGATCAAAAGCTATGAGTTTCTCTTTTCCAATTTTTTCTAAAATCTTAAGAAATTTTTCCTTATCTGTAACTATATTAAAATTCGTTAAAATTTCTTTTTTACTCACTTCTTTTTCTATATTTTTTTCATCGTTTACAGATTCATTTTTTAATAAAGTTTTAAGCTCAAGTTCTTTGAGAATTTTTATTAAATCTTTCTTATTTGACTCAAACTTAATAAGATCTTTTAATTCAATTGATGTATCGACATCAAGCTTTATAGTAGCTAAAGTTTTTGAAAGTATTAATTGATTTAGATTTGATTTTAATGCCTCTCCTACCTTTCCGGTAATTAAATCTTTTTGTTCTATAATTTTTTCAACATTACCGTATTGATTGATTAATCTTGAGGCAGTTTTATTACCAACTCCTGGAACCCCTGGAATGTTATCTGACTTATCGCCTACAAGTGCTAAATAGTCAATTATATTCTTTGGCTCAACACCAAATTTTTTCTTTACTGCTTTTTGATCTACTATATCTAAATTAATAGGATTTATTATTGATGTTTTTTTGTCCACAAGTTGGGCAAAATCTTTATCGCCAGAAAAAATTTTCACTTCCCTGATATTATTAAATTTTTTAGATAATGTTCCAATCACATCGTCAGCTTCGACACCATCTATTATAATCGGTGGGTATCCCATTAAACTTAATAATTCATACAATTTAGGAATCTGCTCCACCAATTCTTCAGGCATTGAAGATCTATTGGCTTTATACTCACTATATATGTCATGTCTAAAATTTTTTCCTTTTGCATCAAATACTAAACCTATGTGTTTAGGGTTAAAATCTTCTATTATTTTGTTTAAAGCATTCAAAAAACCATGAATAGCACCAGTATTTTCACCTTTTGAATTTTTTAAGGGGGGTAATGCATGATATGCTCTATATAAATAGGCTGTTCCGTCTATTAATACTAAATAATCTGCTTTTTGTTTTCCATTCATACGTTCTATATTCTATAATCATTTGAAAAATATTATAAGATTCCTATGTCTGTTTATACACGACTTACAAAAGAAGAACTAGAACAATTGCTATATCAGTATGATATAGGTGAATTTATTAGCGTGGAAGGAATAAATGAAGGAATCACTAATTCAAATTACTATTTAACAACTTCTAAAGATAAATTCATATTAACAATTTTTGAAGAGCCAAATTTAAACTTAGACTACGCAATAGAACTCATGGACATGCTTTCAGCAAACAATATAAGCTGTCCAATCCCATTAAAAACAAAAAACGGTCTTTCCGTCATAAATGTCAAATATAAGCCTTGTTCTATTTTTACTTTATTGCCAGGAAAAACTATAGCAAAGAAAATACCAACAATTGATATGTGTAAACAAATCGGCTCAACAATAGGAAAAATTCATAAGTGTTCAGTTAAATTTAAAAGACACGACCTTGGTCTAAGAGGTAGTGATTGGTTTATTGCGACATCAAAAAAATTAGAAGAAGTATTAGAAATTGAGGATATGAAAATAATTAATGAAGAAATAAAAAATCAAAATTACTGTGTAGATAAAGGTTTACCATATGGTGTAATTCATTCAGATTTATTTAGAGACAATGTAATGTTTTTAGATGATGAGCTGACTGGTGTTATTGATTTTTATTATGCGTGTAATGGTTATTATCTTTATGACCTAGCAATTATCGCAAATGATTGGTGTTTAGACGAAGATTTGAGAATTGATCTTAAAAAGCAAGATGCACTAATTGAACATTATAATAAAGAAAGGAAAATAGAAAATATTGAAATTGATATGTGGGCTAGAGTATTAAGACATGCAGCATTAAGGTTTTGGTTATCAAGACTTCATGACAAATTTTTCCCAACTGATGGTGAAATTACCCATCAACTTGATCCAGATAAATTTAAATCCATTCTTGTAGATAGAATAAATACATCATATATCTTAAGGATTTAGGCATTATGAATAAAATTTCTCAAAATATTGATCTTTTGAATGAAAGAATTGGAAAACTAACATCCTATCTTGCGATACCACTAATTTTAATAACATTTCTTGTTGCATTTATGAGATATGCACTTGATTTTGGAAGCATAGCTATTCAAGAAATTACTATTTACTTACATGCTTTAATATTTACTACTGGTGCATCATATGCGTTAAAACATAATATGCACGTCAGAATAGATATATTTTACAACAAATTTTCTAAGGATTTAAAAAAAACTATTGATTTTTATGGAACGATTCTTCTTCTTTTGCCAACGTGTATTCTAATTATCATATCAAGTTTTAACTATGTAATTACATCAATACTGCTTTTAGAGTCTTCCAAAGAAGCTGGTGGCTTACCTATACTATATATTTTAAAAACCTATATATTGCTGATGGCCATAATGCTAATTCTACAAGCATTTTCTGAGTTAATAAAAAATTCAAAAGGAAAAAATAAAAAATGTTAGCAATTTTTTTATTTGTTATAGTAATTTTTATTTTAATGCTTGGCTACCCAGTTGCCTTTACTCTTTCAGGTGTATCTATTTTATTTGCTTTAGTTTGCAGTCTGACAAATAATTTTGATTTATCAATCCTTTATGCTTTACCTAGCAGAATATTCGGAATTATTACAAATGAGACTTTGGTTGCTATACCAATGTTTATATTTATGGGAATTATGCTAGAAAAATCTAAGATTGCTGAAAATCTTTTAGATTCTATGGCCGCTTTATTTAAAAATGTAAAAGGGGGCTTAGGTATTTCTGTAATAATTGTTGGGGCATTACTGGCAGCAAGTACTGGTATAGTTGGGGCAACAGTTGTCACAATGGGTCTCTTGTCGCTGCCTGTTATGTTGAAACAAAAGTATAATATAAAAATAGCAACAGGTACTATTTTAGCTTCGGGCACACTTGGCCAAATAATTCCGCCCTCGATTATATTAATATTGTTAGGTGATGTTATTTCATCTTCTTATCAAGAAGCTCAAAATATGTTGGGTATATTTTCGCAAGATAGTGTTTCTGTTGGAGATCTATTTGCGGGGGCAATATTTCCTGGATTAATCTTGGTTGGTTTTTATATTATCTACATATTATATGTTTCAAATTTTAAAAAAGATTTAATCCCAGATCAAAAATTTGAAAAAGTATTTAATTTAAAAGAAATTATATTATCACTATATTCGCCTTTATTTTTAATATTTATAGTTTTGGGATCAATAATATTAGGTGTTGCTACGCCAACTGAAGCATCCTCGTTGGGAGCAATAGGAGCATCTTTACTTGCATTTATTAATAGAAGATTAGATTTACATATACTAAAAGATGTACTTATAAAAACATCGAAAATAACCAGCATGATTTTTATTTTACTAATTGGGGCAACAATATTTTCTTTAGTCTTTAGAGGTTTGGAAGGAGATATCTTTATAAATTCTGCTTTATCAAGTATTCCTGGAGATGTTTATGTAAAGTTAGCGGTTGTAATGCTGGCTATATTTCTTTTAGGTTTTATACTAGATTTTATAGAAATTACGTATGTTGTAATACCTGTAGTTGCTCCAATACTTCTTTCTATGGGTTTGGATCCAATTTGGTTAGGTATACTAATTGCAATAAATCTTCAAACATCTTTTTTAACACCACCCTTTGGTTTTGCAATATTCTATCTTAAAAGTGTAATTCCAAAAGAAGTAGAGACTGTTGACATTTATAAAGGGGTAATACCTTTTATTATTATACAAATACTAACAATTATTCTAATAGTGCTAGTGCCAGAAATTACTACATGGTTGCCAAATAAGATTTTTAACTAAAATATAATTTATCTTAATTACTTAGTTCGTCTTGCTGTTCAGTTATTCCACCTTCCCATCCTTCTGATACACCAGTATATGCAGTGTCTCTTACAAGAGTATAAGTATCAAATGCATTTAAACAGACAACAGCAAAGATCAAGCCAGCAACAGCCCCAATTATTCTTTTTTGCATTCTTTGACTTTTTGCAAATTTAATTTGGTATATGATTAAGCCTATTCCAGAATATACACATATTGTGTAAAAAAGAATTGTTGGCATGTATCTCATTCCAAATTCAAGAATACCGGTAAAGACAGTTATGGCTCCAATTAAAGCAAGGACTATAGCAATGTATGTAGCAATTATATGTATAGCTGATTCTTTAACAAAAGAGTAAATTACATAAATTCCTAATAATGCATTTAGGAATAACCAGAATACCTGCACCTCAGGATTAACAATGAATCCAGGGGCTTTAAATATTCCTCCAATTGCAATAGCATAAGCCATACCTAGAGTGAATAATGCATATTGAAGAATCTTTGATTTTTTAAATTTGATTGAAAACCAGAGTATTTGTCCTGCTACAACAGCATTTAGAACTAAGATTGTGTAGTTAAGCCATTGATTTAATAGTAATTCTTGCATTTTCTCCCCATTTCTTTATTTTTAATTACAAAAATATTATGTTTTTATTTTTTACAATAGTATAAATTATTAATTCTCTTTGGTACAGACTTTCTATTTGTTTGCATTTAAATATGGTTTGATTGATATATCATTCCAATTCCTTGTTTTTTCCTGAAAAGAAGCATATGAATTATATACTTCTTTTGCAAAATCGCTTGATAATGATAGCTCTTTTACAACTTTTATTGATATTTCATATAATTCATTTAATACTTCTTCCGGGTAGGATCTAATATCAACGTTATGTTTATTTTTTAATACTTCTAGAGCTTCATTATTTTTTGAAATAATTTCACATAACATATCAATATTCGCCATCTTTGAAGCACCAAGTAATATACTTTTTAAATCTTCAGGCAGTTCTTCATATTTGTCTTTATTTACAAAACATTCGAGAGTGGTGCCTGGTTCGTGCCATCCAGGATAATAATAGTATTTTGCAGCTTTGTGTAAACCAAATGCTAAATCATTGTATGGGCTAACCCACTCTGTTGCATCTATAGTTCCCGTTTTTAAAGCTGTAAATAATTCACCACCAGGCAAGTTCACTGGTGTTCCTCCCGCTCTTTTTAATACTTCTCCGCCTAAACCAGGAATTCTCATTTTGAGACCTTTTAAGTCATTTAAAGAATTTATTTCTTTATTGAACCAACCTCCCATCTGTACACCAGTATTACCAGCGGCCATTGGTACTAGATTAAAATCTTTATATGCTTCTTCCCATAAAGCCATTCCACCACCTTTATATAACCAAGCGTTCATTTCGTTTGCGGTCATCCCGAACGGAACAGTTGAAAAAAATTGAAAAGTATCATTTTTACCTTTCCAATAGTAAGCTGACCCATGGCCTAGTTCGGCAACTCCATTTGATACAGCGTCAAAGATTTCAAAAGCTGGCACCAACTCTCCTGAACCATAAACTGTAACTTTTATTCTTCCGCCAGATAATTTATTAATTGTATTGGCCAAATACTGTGCTCCGGTTCCTAAACCAGGAAAGTTTTTGGGCCAAGTTGTAACCATCTTCCAGTTGTATTCAGGCTGATTTTTTTTTGCTCTTGCAATTGATGGCAAGGCACCTATTAAAGCCATACTACTAAAACTTTTAAAAAAATCTCTTCTCTTCATTAAAACATCCTCTAATTAAATTTCCTCAAGATTAGCAACTGCTAATATCAACCATTTAATTCCAACCTCATCAAAAGAAACTTGAACTCTTGTATTTGAATCAGATCCTTCAGATGATATCACAACCCCCTCTCCAAACTTCTTATGAAGCACTCTTTTCCCCATAATTGAATTTTCTTTATAAGCATTTTTTTTACCTTGTATTTTACTTCTATTGAAAAAATTTTTAGGATTAAAGCCAATTTCTTCAACAACATCTTTTGGAATCTCACTCAAAAATCTAGAAGGCATGCAATAATTTTCAGAGCCGTATTGTCTCCTCATTTGTGCGTGCGCTATATAAAGTTTTTGTCGCGCCCTAGTTATACCAACATAACAAAGTCTTCTTTCTTCTTCTAAATTATCTTCCTCTATTGACATTCTACTCGGAAATAGGTTTTCTTCCAATCCAACTAAAAATACTATTGGAAACTCTAATCCCTTTGAAGAGTGTAAAGTCATCATTTGAATACATTCATCCCAATCACTTCCTTGCCCCTCTCCAGATTCTAAAGAAGTATGTGTTAAAAAAGCATCAATGATTGTTTCGTTTTCATCTACATCAGCATTTAAGAATTCCTGTGCTGCAGAAATAAGTTCATCTAGATTTTCTAGTTTTGATCTTGACTGTTCTGTTTTACTTTTTTCATACATTGATTTAATTTGACTAACTTTTATAATTTCGTTGATTTGAAAAGGCAAATCGTCTTTTTCTAGTATACTTTTTATAACCTGAATAAGATTATAAAATTGTGTAAGAGACTCTCCAGATTTTTTAGTAAAAATAGAGTCTTCTATGGCTAATGGAATAGATTCATACAATGTTTTCTTCTTACTTTTAGCAAACTCCCTTAGTAAATTTTTAGTTTTTTCACCTATTCCTCGAGGAGGCGTGTTCACAATTCTTTCAAACGAATTATCGTCTTTACTACTTACTGCAAGCCTCATATAAGCAACTACGTCCTTAATTTCAGCCCTTTCAAAGAATCTAAAGCCGCCATATATTTTATATGGAATTCCTTTCATAATTAATTTTTCTTCAAAGACTCTAGATTGGGCATTCGATCGGTATAATATTGCTATTTCACTTTTTTTATAATCCTCAGAGATGTGATTTTGTATTGTTTCTATTACAAAATTTGCTTCGTCACCTTCATCGCTGGCAGAAAATATTTTTATTGGGTCACCATTTTTATCATCAGTCCACAAATTTTTACCCATTCTTGAGCTGTTATTTAAAATTACACTATTTGCCGCATTTAATATATTCCCCGAGGACCTGTAATTTTGCTCTAATCTAAATACTTTTGTATCCTTATAATCTTTTTGAAACTTGTCTATATTTTCTATTTTGGCGCCGCGCCATCCGTAAATAGATTGATCATCGTCTCCTACAGCAAATACGGATGTATTATCATTTGTTAAAATTTTTATTAACTCATATTGAATTGTGTTTGTATCTTGAAATTCATCGATTAATATTGATTTAAATAAATTGTGGTAATAAAGTTTCACTTCTTTATTATTTTTTAATAGTTCCAGAGTTCTTAAAATTATTTCTCCAAAATCAACAAGGCCACTTTCATTACAATACTTTTCATATATCTTATATATTTTATTGTATTGAATAGAAATAAAATCGTCATCTTTTGTTTTGTTACTTCTTATGCTTTGATCTTTTTTTTTATTAATATACCAGGCTACTTGTTTTGGCAAAATCTGGGAGTTATCAATTTCATTATCTTTCATTATCCTTTTAATAATTCTTACTTGATCGTCAGTATCAATAATTTGAAAATTTCTCGGTAATGAAACTTTTTCATAATTTGCTCTTAAAATTCTGTAACAAATACCATGAAATGTTCCCACCCACATACTTTCAATACTTATATTTAAAGTTTCAAA
>TARA_Y200000002_G_scaffold58064_1_pt1 | contig 11769 bp, 10 predicted proteins | sample TARA_Y200000002 | Tara Oceans TARA_Y200000002 (sample SAMEA2619388) | marine metagenome | biome: marine biome (ENVO:00000447); feature: surface water layer (ENVO:00002042); material: "saline water (ENVO:00002010), including plankton (ENVO:xxxxxxxx)" | depth 5 m | reverse complement strand
GATAGCCGGGTCCTGCTGGCGGTCCCGTCCATGCTGGCGATCTCACATGAAACATTAACAGCACAATATTCATCACCATATCAGCTTGGAATGTAAATCCCGCCAAAGCGAGGCAAAAGGAACGAAGAACACAAAAAACCGACAAAAGCCGGCTATCTGGTTGATCCGGTATAAAGATGTTGAGGTATGCCACCATGTAGTTCCATCACAGGCGAATATCATTGGGGTGAAGCTCTGGCCGAAGGGTGGTTTTTGGGCGCAGATGTGATAGGGGGCTGTAGCGCATAGTTTGACGATGTATAATATCAGCCGATATGTGATATCAGCCGGGCAGGCACTGACCGGGACCAGCTGCGCCGAAAGGGACATGCCATGACAGATGTTGATGTGGTGATCATCGGTGCAGGCATCGCTGGCCTCAGCGCTGCAGAAACGATTGCTGATGCCGGGTGCACGTTTCGCATTCTTGAGGCGTCGCATCGCATAGGCGGCCGTGCCTATAGCGAGCCATATGCGCGCGGTGGCATGTTCGATCTTGGCTGTTCCTACCTTCACGAAGGCGACACCAACCCGCTGAAACCTGTTGCCGCGGCGTTGGGAATCGAGCTGGGCAACGGTGACAGATTTGCCCGTGAAGAGTGGCGCTTGCTGGCCGACGGCAAGCCACGCGCCGATTCCGATCACACTGAATATTGGGATTTTGCCAATGATGTGGATCACCGCATGCATCTGTTGGGAGATGATATCACCCGCGATACAGATATCGGCGACCTGATGAACTGGGACAGCCCGGTCGCGCCGCTTTATGTGCATCTTATGGCCGGGCTGAACGCCTCGGATGTCACCGAGCAGTCGGCAGTGGATTACATGCGTTCCGGTTTTGGTCGCGATTATCCTGTCCGCGGTGGGCTGGGCAGCCTGATCGCAAAGTGGGGCGCTGATATACCGGTGACACTGAACTGCCGGGTGAGTGCGGTGGATATGACGGGTCGGGACGTTACGGTTACCTCCAATCAAGGCGAACTGCGCGCCAGACGGGTGATCATGACTGTTTCAACAGGCATTCTGGCGGCGGGTGATATCCTGTTCACCCCTGCGCTGCCCGACACTGTCACCACCGCCATTGATCATCTGCCATGCGGAACCCTGAACAAGATCGGGGTTGCATTGTCGCAAGGCGCTGTGCCGCCGGATGCGGACGGATGGCATCTGGCATGGCCGGATCATCACACAGGCGCGTTGCCGGCTGACCAGATTGCCAGTGTTGATATCTATACGGGCGCGCATCCGCAGGCGGTTGTCTTTGCCGGCGCCAGTTTCGGCATTCATCTGGAAAAGGCCGGTGCGGCAGCGATGCGCAGCTATGCAGAAGACAGCCTGATCAGCATCTTTGGAAGTGACATTCGCAATGCCATTGACGGCATGATCACAACGGCGTGGCATAGTGAACCGCTGACCCTCGGATCCTACTCCTATGCAAGGCCGGGCGGTGCTGATGCGCGCAGGGTCTTGCAGCATCCGGTTGATGACAGGCTGTATTTTGCCGGAGAGGCAAGCAGCATCGCGCATTATGGTACGGCACACGGGGCGTTTCTGTCGGGGCAGGATGCGGGACAGCGTGTTGCCGCCGGCATAATTGCGAAATAGACGGGCGTCAGTCTTCAGCCCTGTCATCTGCCACAGCATTGTCGGGATCGTCCTGCGCCGCCCATTCGATTCGCCGCATCGCCACATGTGCAAGACGCGTCACCAGATGCGTGCGGCGTGCCCCGGCAAGTTTGGACACCGGTGCTTGCTGAACGACATGGCAATCAAAGCCGTCTGTGATGATAATGCCGCAAATGTCGGGACCCGGCAGGATGTCGCGCGGGAAATCCTCGGCAACAGCAAAATAGAATCTGTCGGCCCATTCGATATATTCGTGCCACTTCCGGTCACTGGTAAAATCCTGGCGTGACGACTTCACTTCGATGATTGTGATCTCGCGGTTCGGACCAAGCATCATCAGGTCGGCGCGCCGGCCGGTCCTGACCGTAAATTCCCGGATACAGGCCTTGCCATGATCCAGAAACAGCCGCGCCACAGCGGCGGTGATACGCGCCGTCGTCAGGGATGCCCCGTCTGTCATGCTATTTCTGTCATCTGGGTTCTGTCATCCGGGTTCTCAACCAGCTTTATGCTGCGCCGCGCCGATCAGTTCGCGTGTGTAGGGCTCACCCGGGGTGTTCAGGATGTGGATAGCGCTTCCTTCCTCGACCACCTTACCATCCTTCATCACCATAATCCTGTGGCTCATTGAGCCGATCAGCGCAATGTCATGGCTGATGAAGATATAGCTCAGCGAATGCCGTTCCTGAAGTTCGCGCAGCAGCGTGACAAGCTGCTGCTGGACTGTCATGTCCAGTGCCGAGGTTGGCTCGTCAAACAGGATCACTTTTGGCTGCATGATCAGGGCACGTGCAATCGCAATGCGCTGACGCTGGCCGCCTGAAAACTCATGCGGATATCGCTCGGCACTGGCCGGGTCCAGACCAACCTCTTCAAGCACCGCTGCAACATTTTGCTGGCGGGTCTGTACATCGTACATCTGATGGGCTTCCGGCCCTTCGCCAATGATGTCGCCAACTGACAGCCGCGGGGACAGCGACCCGAACGGGTCTTGAAACACGATCTGCACCTGCCGCCGATAGGGTTTCAGGGCGCTGGCGGTCATCGCTTTCACGTGTGCATTCTCAAAAGTCACGTTGCCCTGAAATCCGACAAGGTGCGTGATGGCGCGCGCCAAGGTTGATTTGCCCGACCCGCTTTCACCGACAATGCCCAGGGTTTCACCCGCATGCAGCGCCAGATCAACACCGTCCACCGCGCGCACCCAGTCGGCCGTGCGGCGGAATAATCCGCGCCGGATCGGAAAATGCACCCTGATGTCGCTGGCGGTTAACAAAGGTATGCCTGTTGTTTTGGCTGGTGATCGTATGTCGCTTGGCCGTGCAGCGAGCAGCGCGCGCGTGTAAGGCTGGGCCGGTGCGGAAAAGACCTGTTCGGTGGGGCCGGCTTCTACAAGGCGCCCATCCTGCATCACAAGCACGCGGTCAGCTATCTGCCGCACCACGCCAAGATCATGCGTTATGAACAGCATCGCCATGCCTGTTTCGCGCTGCAAATCTGCCAGCAGATCCAGAATCTGCGCTTCAATCGTCACATCCAGCGCGGTTGTCGGCTCGTCGGCAATCAGCAGATCGGGGCTGTTGGCAAGCGCCATGGCGATCATCACGCGTTGGCGCTGACCCCCTGACAGTTCATGCGGATAGGCCTTGATCCGGGTGGTTGGGTCCGGGATGCCGACACGTCCCAACAGTGCAATCGTGCGCTCGAAGATAGCGCTGCTATCCAGCGTCTGATGCAGGTTGAGTGTCTCACCAATCTGTTTTTCAATGGTGTGAAGCGGATTCAGCGAGGTCATCGGCTCTTGAAAGACCATGCCGATATCGTTTCCGCGGATGGAGCGTAACTCATCTTCACTGGCATTGGAAATATCCGCACCCTTCCAGCGGATCTGGCCTGTGTGCCGCGCATTGTCGCCAAGCAGACCGATGCTTGCCAATGCCGAGACAGATTTTCCCGACCCGCTTTCACCAACAAGGGCAACAGTTTCCCCCGCCTGAATATCAAGCGACAGCCCGCGCACCGCCGGTGTGGTGATTCCGTCGCGTATAAACCCGATCTGCAGGTCGGTGAGTGACAGCAGCGCCTCGGTCATGAAAATGTCTTTCGTGGGTCAAAGGCATCACGAATGCCTTCGAAAATGAAGACCAGCAGTGCCAGCAGGATGGCAAAGACAGAGAAAGCCGTCAGGCCCAGCCATGGGGCCTGCAAGTTCTGCTTTGCCTGCAGCGTCAATTCACCCAATGACGGTGCTGATGATGGCAACCCGAAGCCCAGAAAATCGAGTGCGGCGAGTGATCCGATGGCACCGGTGACAATAAAGGGCAGCATCGTCAATGTTGCCACCATGGCGTTTGGCAGCACATGCCGGAACATGATCACCAACGGCGCAACGCCAAGGGCCTTGGCCGCCTGCACATATTCGAAATTGCGCGCGCGAAGAAACTCTGCACGCACAACACCAACAAGGGCGGTCCAGCTGAACAGAGTCATCAAGAACACCAGCAGCCAGAAATCCATCCGCCAGATGGCTGACACAATGATGATAATGTACAGCGACGGGGTGGCGCCCCAGATTTCGATCAGACGCTGGGCAAACAAATCCGTCCGGCCGCCCAGATATCCCTGAATGGCACCCACCAGAATGCCAATCGCCGAAGCCAGCGTGGACACGATGATGGCAAACATTACGGACAGCCGGAAGCCATAGAGAATCCGCGCTGTCACATCGCGCGCCGTATCATCAGTGCCAAGCCAGTGGTCACCATCAGGCGGCGAGGGCGCTGGCACATCAAGGGTGGCAATCGTCGAGTGATGATAGGGGATCAGCGGCCATAATACCCAGCCAGATTCGATCGGCTGACCAGCAATGATGCCATCACCGGCATCTTCGATCAGAGCCTCTGGCGCATCCCAGCAGTCAACAATGCCGCCGGTAACGATCAGGCATTCAACTTCTATGTCGCTGTAAATGGCCTCGGTACGCAGGTCACCGCCAAATGTCTGTTCCGAATAGAACTGAAAGACCGGCATGTAGTAGCCGTCACGATATTTGATCAGAATCGGCCGGTCATTGGCGATCAGTTCGGCAAAAAGTGACGCCCCGAAGCAGATCAGAAAGATCACCAGTGACCAGAAGGCGCGCCGGTTCTGCCGGAAGTTGCGCCAGCGACGTTGGTTGATCGAGCCTGGTTTTCTGGCGGTGACGTTTGTCATGACAGCCTCGATTCAAAATCGATGCGCGGGTCAATCCAGACATACATCAGATCGGATATCAGCCCGATCACAAGGCCGATCAGGCTGAAGATAAACAGCGTGCCGAACACCACCGGATAGTCACGGGCGACTGCGGCTTCAAAGCCCATGCGGCCAAGCCCGTCCAACGAGAAAATTGTCTCGATAATCAGCGAGCTACCGAAGAATACCGATACGAACACCGCAGGAAATCCGGCGATCACAATCAGCATGGCGTTGCGGAACACATGTCCGTACAGCACCTGCTTTTCCGCCAGCCCCTTGGCACGGGCGGTCAGCACATATTGCTTGCGGATTTCATCAAGGAACGAATTCTTGGTCAAAAGCGTCAGGGTCGCAAAGGCTGAAATGGTCGATGCCAGAACAGGCAGCGCAATATGCCAGAAGTAATCCAGTATCTGGCGTCCCAGGCTCATATCGGCAAATTCCGGTGACGTCAGCCCACGCAGCGGAAAAATCTTCACATAAGACCCACCGGCAAACAGCACCAGCAGCAGAATGGCAAACAGAAATCCCGGAATGGCGTAGCCGATGATGATCAGGCTGGATGTCCAGCTGTCAAAAGATGTGCCGTCACGCACCGCTTTGCGAATACCGAGCGGAATCGAGATCAAATAGGCAAGCAGCGTCGTCCACAGGCCAAGTGAAATCGAGACAGGCATCTTTTCAAGGATCAGGTCGGTAACCGAGATGGATCGAAAATAGCTTTCGCCGAAATCAAACCGGGCATAATCCCACAGCATCGTGGCAAACCGTTCGAGCGGCGGCTTGTCAAAACCGAACTGGCGCTCAAGATCGGCGACAAAATCTTCAGGCAATCCCTGACTGCCGACATAACTGCTGGATTCACTTGCCTCGCGAATCTCTCCACCGCCGCCAGCAATGCCCTGAAACACGTCGGTTTCGCGTTCCAACTGGGCGAGGATCTGTTCAACCGGTCCGCCTGGTACAAATTGCACAAGCGCGAAGTTGATCAACATGATCCCGAACAATGTTGGCAGGATCAGGGCCAGTCTGCGCAGAATATATGCCAGCATACGCCAGAAGCCTCGTTTGCGGTCAGAATGCGCCTTCGGCCTTCAGGCGCGCATAGGCGTCCTGATCGAGCCACCAGAAATCAAGAACCCCCAGCGCATAAGGTGGCAGGGTATCCGGATACCGGTACATATCATAATACGCGATGTTGTGTGTGTTCCTGAACCATTGTGGCACCCAGAACACTTCGGCGCGCAGCACCCGGTCGAGAGCGCGTGTTGCGTCGTTCAGTGTCTCGCGGTCTTCAGCGGCGATCACGTTTTCAATCAGCCTGTCAGCTGCTTCGCTTTTGTATCCGGCCAGATTGAAGATCGAGATGTCTGCCGTTTCCGACCCGAAATACTGTTTCAGGCCAGCCCCGGACGTAAGTGATGTGCGGAAGTTTCCTGTCACAATGTCAAAGTCGAAATTGCGTTCCCGTTCGGTCGCTTGCGCATTGTCGACCCGAGTATGCACGGCATCAACGCCCAGCTTCCGCAGGTTCTCGACAAATGGATTTATGACCCGGTCAAATGACTGCGAGTCATTCAGGAATTCCAGTTTTAACGTGTCACCAGCTGCATTGCGGCGCATCCCGTCATCACCAACCGGCCAGCCAGCTTCATCCAGCAATGCCGACGCAGCGCGCAGTTTCTTGCGATCAAGTTGGCGCTCGGATGATATGGGCGGTGTTACCGCCGGGCTGTCCAGCACACCTTGCGGCAGAATGTCGGCAAGTGGTGTCAAAAACGCCAGTTCACCCGCCTGCGGCATGCCGCTGGCTTTCAGGTAACTATTTTCCCAGTAGGATTGCATGCGCGCATAGATGCCATAAAACAGCGTCTTGTTCGACCATTCGAAGTTGAACATCATCCCGATGGCCTTGCGAACGCGAATATCCTGGAAGCGTTCACGCCGCAGATTGAACAGGAAAGATTGCCCGCTGGCCAGCGTGCCATCAGGCGGCGTGTCCTTGACCGCCCATCCTTTTTCAATGGCCGGGAAGTCATAGGCTGTGGCCCAGATTTTTGATGAGGCCTCGCTGCGGAACGTGTAGGTGCCCGCCTTGAAACCTTCAAAGGCGCTGTTGTAATCGGCAAAATACTCTATGCGGATCGTATCAAAATTGTGACGACCCTTGTTGATGGGCAAATCCTTGCCCCAATAATCTGGATTGCGCTTGTAGATGATCTGCTGACCGACGTCGATTGACTCAAGGACATAGGGCCCCGAACCGATCGCCGGTGTCAGCGTCGATTCTTCGAAATCAGCACCGGACGTTTCGTAATAGGCCTTTGAGAAGATTGGAAGGCCGCCAACCGTTTGCGGCAGATCGCGGGTCGGAACACCATCCTTGAAGGTAAATTTAACGCGGTGAGGGCCAAGGGCTTCGGCACTTTCAATCTGCTTTTCAATCACTGCACGGAAGGAGGGAAGGCCTTTGTCGCGCAGGACTTCATACGAAAAGACCACATCCGCGGCTGTCAGAGGGGACCCGTCGGAAAAGCGTGCTTCGGGCCGCATGTTGAAGATCACCTCGCTGCGATCTTCCGGATATTCCAGTGATTCAGCCACCAGCCCATAGACCGAATCCGGTTCATCAGAGCTACCTTCAAGCAGGCTTTCAAAGAAAATTGATGAATATTGCCCGGAACGACCCTTGGTGCTGTAGGGGTGCATCGAGTCAAATGACCCGAAACCCCATAACGAAATCTCGCCGCCCTTTGGCGCATCGGGATTCACATAGTCCAGATGTTGAAAATCAGCGCCGTATTTCAGCTCACCAAAGGTTGAAATGCCGTGGGCGGTGATCACATCGGCGGATGCTGGCAGGCTGGTCGCCACGGCAAGACATATTGCAGTGGTAACAGCCATGCGGCGGGGCAGTGACAGATGTGAACGAGACAGGAATGAACGCATGATAAAAGCCCTTTAACACGAAGAACGCGCCACTGCGCTGTTGGTGCGCACTGGCAATTGGCCCGGATAATGGAACAGTTGATGTTGACCTAGAGGATATAGGCAATCTGGCGGCAATGTGTAGGTCAATGATTGTGCGCAGGTACTACACGCCACACTACAACAATGCCGGGTTTCGTTCTGCCAGAATATCAATGTGAAAGCGCAGAACCAATTCGCCACGATGGTTTACCGCCTCATTACGGCTGCGGATGATGCCCCATTTCCCACTGACTATTTTTTCCTTCTTTTCAATAATCTCATGCGAATAAATCAGCGTATGACCGGGGCGCACCGGTACAAAGACCTGCAAATCCTGAAAGCCCAGACCGGCCCCGTTGCGTCGCCCGTCTTCCACGCCCAGCGCATAGTTTTCCATATAATCGACCATCAGGCGCATCCATGTGGCACAAATGTGCCAGTTGGACGCCACCAGTCCGCGATACCGGCTTTCCAGCGCCGCCTCGGGGTCAGTGTGATAAAATTGCGGTGCATAGCGGGTGCCGAAATCGATGATTTCCTGTTCGCTGAAAGTATAGCTGCCGAACACGTGGAATTCGCCAACAGGGATATCTTCAAACCAGCGTGACCGCAGATAGCGCGCTTCAGTCATGATGTTTGCCCTCCGGTTGAGGCGCCGGCAGTGCGCCGCGCCACCCGCAGAACCGTATTCAGGATCATCACCTTCTTGTCTGCCTGGTTGAGAACCGTCACATCGCAGACCACATCGCCAGCCTGATCATCCTGCGCGGTATCGCCGTCCTGATGATCTGCCACGCAATCAGCAACAGACACAGTGGCCCGCAGGACATCATTTTCAAACACGGGCATCCGCCATTGCAGCCATGGCACATTGTCGTTGCCCAGCATCACAAAGCCGGCATCATCAAGGCAGTCGGACAGCATCCGCATCATCAGCGCACAGACATGCCAGCCGCTGGCGCACAGGCCGCCAAACAAGGACGCGTCAGCCGCCTCGCGGTCGAGGTGATAGGGCTGCGGGTCGAATTTTCGGGCAAAGCTGCGGATCTCGGTCGCATCAATGGTGATGCTGCCGGTCGTGAATGTCATGCCGGCTTCAATATCTTCAAAATAGAGCTTCGTGGACGGTGTCATGGCCTTCGGGCTCACAGATTGTGGCTTTGTCGCGCCTATACAGCATATTGTCCGGCAAGGGGCAATCTTGCGATTGTTCTGCAGAGGTGATTCTCGCGGCCGCTTTTGATCAATGGCCATAGGAAACTTCGTGTTGGACCTGCTGTCTGATGCAGTCATTCCCTGGTGATTTGCCTGCGACTATTTGCCGGTGACGATATGCGGCTGATTAAGCCATGTTGAACCCCGGCCACATTTGGTTCATACCATGACGCCAAAGGAGACCATGTCTATGGAATTGACCGACGAGATTACCATTCCTGCACCGCGCGACGCTGTTTACAAGGCGCTGAACGATGTGGACGTGCTGAAGACCTGCATCCCGGGGTGTGAGGAACTGGACCGCGAGGGCGAAAACGACCTTGTTGCGAAAGTGACACTGAAAGTGGGGCCGGTAAAAGCGCGCTTTGGTGGGCGTGTCACGCTCGACCCAAGCAAGGCCCCTGATGCATTCAGCCTTTCCGGAGAAGGCGATGGTGGCATTGCTGGCTTTGCCAAAGGTGGGGCTGATGTTGAACTGATTGAAGATGGTGACCAGACGATTTTGCGCTATACTGCCAAGGCAGAAACAGGCGGCAAGATCGCCCAGTTGGGTGGCCGCCTGATCCTCAGCACGGCCAAAAAGCTGTCAAAGCAGTTTTTTGGGACGTTTGAGAAAGTTATGAGCGGGGAAGCCGAGGTGGAAAAAGCCTCATGACCCGCATCCGAGACGGTGCCCGCCTGTAACCGAAACAGGCGCTGCCGGGTTTGCCGGCAGGTCCATAGGGGGGAGGTATTGCAAGCGATTGCAATTCCTTGGTTCGGTGGGCACCACCCCGGAACTGTTAACGCCCGGGTCTGGTAAACGCCTCGCCGACAGTGGAGATGGGACTATGGTGCAGCCTCTATCCAAACAGACAATCATCCCGTTCCTGACAGAGATTTTTGAACGCCGCGGAACCGAGGAGTATCTTGGCGAACCGGTAACAATTGGCGCGCATATGCTGCAAGCCGCCCATTTTGCCCAGCAGGACGGGCATGACGACATCGTGATTGCGGCTGCGCTGCTTCACGATGTTGGCCATTTTACAGGTGACTTCATCGGCATGCCGCTGGCCGAAGGCACGGCCTTTATGGAAGATACGACGGACCGCCAGCATGAACGCGCCGGTGCCGCGGTGCTGGACGCATTCTTTCCGGAACTTGTTGTTGATTGCTGCCGCTATCACGTCGCTGCAAAGCGGTATCTGTGTGCGCGTGAACCCGGATATTTTGAAGAATTATCAGCGGCATCAGTGCATTCGCTATCGCTGCAGGGCGGACCGATGAGCGACGATGAAGTGGCTGCGTTCGAATCACATCCCCATTTTGACGCGATTATCGCCGTTCGCCGGTATGATGAGGCGAGCAAGGAGCCGGGCCTCGATGTGCCGGGGTTTGCCAGCTATGTGCCGATTCTCGAACGCCTTGTTGCTGCTGCCTGATTGCTGCCAGATATCCGTCGCAGCAGCCTTCCCGCCTTCATCCCGGCAACCGCATATAGCTTTTATGGATGCTATTTCTGAGGATATAGCGCTGCCAGACGGTCCTCATAAAGAACGCGTACGATATGCCGGCGTACCTTCAATGTTGCGGTCATCTGGCCGTTTTCAGTGCTGAAGGGTTCATCCGCGATAATGAAGCGACGCACACGTTCCAGCTGTGACAAGCGGCTGTTGGCGCGGTCCACCGCTTCTCCCACCATTGTGGCAAGCGCATCGGGTGATGATGCCAGCGTGCGGACCTCTTCGGATGGAACAATCACCGCTGCCAACCATGGCCGTTTGTCACCATCGACCATGGCCTGTTCGATCTCGGGCTCAATCGTCAACAGCGCCTCAACACGGCCGGGCGCAATATTGTCACCGCCTGAATTGACGATGATGTCCTTCTTGCGGCCGGTGATCGAGATAAAGCCTTCTTGGTCAACCTCGCCCAGATCGCCGGTGTGCAGCCAGCCATTCTGGATTACCGCTGCTGTTGCAGCCTCGTCGCGCCAATAGCCCTTCATCAGCAGATCGCCGCGCACCAGAATTTCACCGTCATCGGCGATTTTCATGTCCACACCAGACACCACAGGCCCGACAGTTTCGATCTTGATCCGCCCCGGCCGGTTGGCCGAAATCAGCGGCGAGGCCTCTGTCTGGCCATATCCCTGCAAAAGATTGATGCCGAGTGCCATAAAGAAATTGCCGATCTCGGGATTGAGTGCTGCGCCGCCCGAGATAAAAAATTTCAACTGACCGCCAAGCCGGTCACGTACCTTGTTGCGCACCAGCTTTTCAACAATCAGGTTCAGGATCACTTCATGCGGCAATAATGGTTTGCCCTGCTGGCGTTTGGTGCCAAGACGCACCGCCGCCATGAACAGCTGTTCAGACAACCCACCCTTGTTGCGAACTCCGCGCATGATCCGGTCATGCAACACTTCATAAAGGCGCGGCACAGCCGTCATCAGGGTAGGTGATACCTCGACCAGATTATTGGCGATCTGGTCGGTGCTTTCGCAATACCAGACTTCGGCCCCAATCTGAAAAGGCAGATGCATCCCGGCCGTGTGCTCATAGGAATGAGACAGCGGCAGTAATGACAGAAACCGCTGATTTTCAACGACATTGCCTTCCTGCAGCAATTCGATAGCGGCATCAATATTGGCCTGAATGGACCGGTGGGTCAGCATCACCCCCTTGGGGCGGCCGCCGG
>TARA_Y200000002_G_scaffold168156_1_pt1 | contig 11778 bp, 11 predicted proteins | sample TARA_Y200000002 | Tara Oceans TARA_Y200000002 (sample SAMEA2619388) | marine metagenome | biome: marine biome (ENVO:00000447); feature: surface water layer (ENVO:00002042); material: "saline water (ENVO:00002010), including plankton (ENVO:xxxxxxxx)" | depth 5 m | reverse complement strand
GTCTGGGGTACATGCAGCATCATATTTTTTTGCAATTTCTTGAGATTCATCATAAAGATATGGGAATGTAAATTTATTTTGCTTAGCATTTAATTTCATCAATTCAGGACTGTCCTCAGGATAATTAATAACGTCATTACTAGAAATTGCTATAAAATTAACTTTGTCATCTTTAAATTTATTAGCTAATTCTACAATTGTTTTATTTACATGTTTAACATATGGGCAATGGTTGCAAATAAACATTATCACTGAACCGTTTTTCCCTTTAAGGTCATTTAAGTTTTTGGATTCTTCACTTACTACATCGAATAACGAAAAATCTGGCGCCTTAGTTCCTAAGCTAACCATATTTGAAGGTGTTCTTGCCATTTTTTTTAAAAAATATTTAGTTGTAATTTTACAAAAAATAATTTTATGAAACCACACAAAATAAGCTTTGTTAACGCAGTAACACTAATTTCTTTTGGATTATGGGGTTATATTGATGTAGATTATTCTCCAACTGCTCTGATTCCAGTTGTTTTTGGTGTTATAATTTTAGCATTGAATTCTGGATTAAAAAAAGAAAATAAAACTGTTGCTCATATAGTTGTATTATTAACATTTTTAATATTAGGAGGACTTTTTAAACCTTTAATGAGTACAATAGAAAGTGGAAGTGTTTTAAGGATTACAAGGGTAGGGTTAATGATGTTATCTACATTAATGGCGTTAGTAGTATTCATAAAGAGCTTTATTGCTAACAGATCTAAAAATTAATTATTTTGAATAATTTATTTAAATCCTTTAAAGATTTAGATATCAGGGTTGGAACTATTATTCATGTTGAGCGTTTTAAAGAAGCTATAAAACCTTCTTATAAATTAAAAATTGATTTTGGTGAACTAGGAGTTTTAAAATCTTCGGCACAGATAACAAAAAAATATACACTTGAGCATTTGTTAGGATTTCAAGTTATTGCTATTGTAAATTTTCCAAAAAAACAGATTGCAAATTTTATGAGTGAATGCTTAGTTTTAGGTGTTGTTGACGACCATTCAGTTATATTGCTCAAACCAGATTCAAAGACAGACAATGGTCTTAGGATTGCTTGATTTAGATAATATTACTAAAGAAAATAGCATTCATCAAAATTTTATTTGTTCCATACCAAAAGGCTCTAAAATTTGTATTGTCTGTAAGATATATGACTTTCCCTTTACCAATTTTGTTAATTTTAATAGGACTTGTTGATTTTAACAGTTCTATATTTTCCTCTGAAATATATCCGCTTAAAAGAGGGTTGTCAGTATATAAAATCGGATTGTTATAGCTTTCCTTATCTTTTTCAATAAAAATTGTAGAGTTTCTAAATATTGGCATTGTTGTATTTGTTTGGCCAAAATTTATTGGGTGTGATCTGTCAATTTTAGTATTAAAAATCGCACCTCCAATTCTTTGAGCCCCAAAAAACGCACTTCTTTCTTCAAATGAAATATTTTTAGCCGAAATATCATTTTTTAACTCTTTAACTTCAATAAGTTTAGTTTTTTTAAGCCAATTAATTGAGTTTTTATAGGCAATTAAATTACCGCCAGATTTAACCCATTCACTAATTTTATCAGTGACAAGCTTATTTGATATTGAACTATTTGGTACAATTAAAGTTGTGTATTTACTTAAATCAATTCTGTTAAAATTTCTAATATCAAGTTTTGTTAAACTTAATTCGAATCTGGTATCCAAAAGATGCCATATTTCCCCCGCATCATATGCTGTTATGCCATCTCCAACTAACATTGCAACATTTTTTTTATGTAACCTTCTGAAATTATTACTACCAAGATCAGGACCTTCAGCATATCCAGTTTTAACGGGGTTTATCTCAATATTACAATTACTTGAGATATCATTTAATAGTTCATTTAATTCTATATGATTGTTGTTCTGAACAGGTATTAAAATAGTCCCATAGTCATAATCTTTACCTTCCAATTTAAATTTTTTAGTAGCAACTTTAACTATTACCTCATTATCCAATAGTTCGTTTAGTGCATTTGGTGATAAATACTCGTGCCATTCCATTAAATAAGCATAATTGCTTTTTTCAATACTTGTATTTTTATTGAATTTTAATTGTTTAACTTTTTTTGAATAATTACCATTAAAATTTAAATCATAATCTAAGTTGAATGCTAGGGGAAGTGTCCAGGATGAGACATCATAAAATAAGCTGTCCAAGAATTCAGTTCTAGTTTCAAACATAGCATTTATAAGTCTATATTTTTTCTGGTTTTTTGGAACTACATAGGCATATCCTTTTCTGTATGTTTTATTTTTGTGTTTAACATCAGTATCTAACTCATAAAAATCTACTTCATGTCTTTCTAAAATTTCAGCAAGTTTTTTCGTTCTGTATCTATCTTTAGAGTTACCAAATATTATCGCTTCATTTTTAAATTTACCCGATTCCTTTGCAGCTTCTTTGTAAAAACTTTTCTGATAATCTAAAATTTCTAATCTAAGATTGTTTGCTGCTTTCAAAGTAGATAGGCCAGTGGTAAGTTGATTTTTTATTGTAAAGGGAAATCTTAATAAACCATTATCGGAATCCTGAATGTGTCCTCTTGAACTTGCTTGTTCAAACAAAATTCCAATAGACCCATTTATGTCAGGAAAAGTAGAGCCTTTTCCGTAGTAGAAATCGTCAAAACTTTCTTCTGAATAATAAAGAGAACCTATTTTATCTAAACTTTCAACATGAAATTTTGCAATTTCTTTGGTTAGTTTTTGATTTAAATCAGGAGTAAGTGGGTGAGTTCTCGATGGTATTCCAGGCTGAAAAAAGAAAGTAGCATTGGTTCCCATTTCATGATGATCTGTTAAAATATTTGGAATCCATTTATTAAAAGATTTTATCCTAGCTTGTGATTCTGGTAGTTGTGCTGGTAACCAGTCTCTATTTAAATCAAACCAATAATGATTAGTTCTACCTCCAGGCCAAACTTCATTATATTCTCTATCATTTGGGTCTGAAGTTAAATTTATATTTTTATTAATATTGGCCCAATAAGCAAATCTTTGTAATCCGTCAGGATTCATTGAAGGATCTAATAATATGACCGAATTTTTAAGTAGTTCTTGTACAAAATCACTTTCAGATGCAGCTAAATAATACGCTAGTAAGAGACTAGCATTTGAACCACTTGCTTCATTACCATGAATTGAAAAACCCTGATAAACAACTATCGGCTGTTTTTCTGTTGAAATATTTTCATTGTATTCAGTAATTTTTTTATGGTTTGTAATAATTTGATTAATGTTATTATGATTATCTTCTGATGTAATGGTAAGAAGTAAAATTGGTCTTCCTTCGAAAGTTTTACCTCTGTCTTCTATGGTAATTCTATTTGATGCGTCAGCCAATGCATACATGTATTGAACCAATTTGTCATGGGTGACATGCCATTCACCAACTTCATGCCCAATTATTTCTTTTGGTGTTGGAATACTTGAATTTGGTGTTTCAAATTCTGAGAAGTAGTAGTCAAGATCGTATTTTGGATTTTGAGCATATACTCCTACACTAATAAATAGTAAAATATAAAAAAATCTCATGCTGAATACCTGATTAAATGTCGTCAAAACTAACATCAGTAAATTCATTTGATGATTCATTGCTACCATCTTCTTTTTCATTTTCATTATTTGTTTCTTCCGTTGATTCTGAATTATCCTCCTTGTTGAAATCTTTTTGGTGTCTTTCGCTAATCACTTCTTCGCCTTTTTCTGAAATCACATAATCTGTCATTTCATTAAGGATGTTTGAAAACTCTGTAAAATCTTCTTTATACAGATAGATTTTATGTTTTTTGTAGTGGAAGGAACCGTCTTCATTTGTGAATTTTTTACTTTCCGTAAGGGTCAAGTAATAGTCTCCAGCTTTGGTAGATCTAACATCGAAAAAATATGTTCTTCTGCCAGCTCTTAATACTTTTGAAAAAATTTCTTCTCTCTCCATCTTCATAAATTTTATGATTAATGTGATAAAGTAAAAAAATTTTTTAATAAATCAACTAAATCTTATCATCTTTTTTCGTAAGCTGTTTAGAATATACATCCTTATAATATCCATTTTGATTTATCAACAATTCATGATTGCCCTTTTGAATTATTTTACCTTTATCTAAAACAATTATTTCATTTAGGTTTTGAACTGATGATAATCTATGACTTGTAATAATAGTTGTAGTATTCTTGAGTATACTCTTTAATGAAAGTATGATTTTCTCCTCTGTTTCATTGTCAAGAGCTGATAAACAGTCATCCAATATCAAAATCTTAGGTTCTTTGATCAATGCTCTAGCAATACAAATTCTTTGTTTTTGCCCTCCACTTAAATTTATTCCTCTTTCCCCAAGAATCGTTTCATATCCATTACTAAATTTTATTATTTCATTATGAATTCCAGCTATTTTACATACGTTTTCAACTTCCTTGAGTGTTGCTTTTTCCTTTCCAAATCTGATATTATTGATTATTGAATCCGAAAATAGAAATGAATCTTGTGAAACAACCCCAATTTGTTTTCTCAGGCATTCTAAATTATATTTATTAATGGAATTACTATCAAATAAAATTTTTCCGGCCTCAATGTCATAAATTTTAGTTATTAATTTAATTAGGGTTGTTTTACCAGAACCCGTAACACCAATAATTCCAAGTGATTTTCTATTATTTAATTTAAAGCTGATGTTATCAATAGCGTTAATATTTGATTCGCTGTAGGTAAATGAAACATCTTTAAATTCAATTGAGCCATTTATTTTTTTAAGTCCGTTCTGATTATAATTAATCTCTGACTTTTCTTTTAAAAATTCGTTTATTCTTTTTTGTGATGCTTCAGCTTGCTGAATAATTGAACTTATCCATCCCAATGATGCTACTGGCCAAGTTAACATGTTGACGTAAATTATAAACTCGGCAATAATCCCAATATTCTCAATTTCTCCACTTAAATATTGTTTTCCACCCACATAGATAACTAAGATATTACTGATTCCAATTAGAAATATCATAAGAGGAAAAAACAAGGCCTGCATTTTTACAAGACTAATTTGATTGTCTTTATTTTTTTTTGAAAGATTATCAAATTCTAATGATTTATTTTTTTGAATTGCATATGACTTGACAATTTGAATTCCGGTGAAAACTTCTTGGCTAAAAGAAGAAAGCTTAGATAAAGATTCTTGAACAATTCTACTTCTAATATTTATTATTCCACTTAGCTTGAATATAGTATATGATAAAATCGGGAGTGGGCTGATTGTATAAATTGTTAGCTCAGGAGATTGTCTATACATGTAAAAAAAAGTTATTATTAAAAGGGTGATTGTATTGATTGAATACATCAATGCTGGTCCAAAATACATTCTTACTCTTGAAACATCTTCACTTATTCTATTCATCAAATCACCAGTTTGGTTTCTTTTGTAAAAACTTAACGATAGCTTTTGGTATTGAGTGTAAATTTCATTTTTTAAATCAAATTCTATATATCTAGAAACATTTATAATTGTTTGTCTAGTCAAAAACGTAAATATACCAGCAGCAATTGCAGCTAAAAGAATTAAAAAAATATTTTGAATAAGTTCTGTTTGAACGGTTTCAATGGATATTATGTTACCTTTTCTGAACTCATCAATTACATTTAATGATTCTCTAATTAATCCAGGTGTAAATAGCAATAAAATTCTTGCAATAATTATTATAAAGAAACCTAATAGCAGGTTAGTTTTATATTTGAACAGATATTTATTTAAATATTTTAATTCAGTCAATGATGTAAATATTTTTAGATAATTAATATTATCTTGCGGTAATTTTAAATTGTTCCTTTAAATGTTAAATCGAAGACACATCAGGCTTAAAATAATGCAATATTTATATGCTGCCGAAATATCTGATTTCGAAGATACAAAAGAACATTATAAAAATCTTACCAACAGCATTCATTCTCTACATTATTTGTTTCTCTTACAAATTTCATTCCTGATTGAAATTTTAAAAAAGGCTAAGGATAAATATAACATTTCACAGCATAGTGTCATCGGTAATGTTAGTGATAAGTATAGTAACAAAAAATTTTCTGAAAATATATTTTTAAACGATCTCGCATCAAACTTAAAAATAGTTGAATTATTAAAGTCTAATGACTTTATTGATTGGGAGGTTGATTATAAATATGTTAACATAACCTATGATAAGATAATTAATAGTGAAATTTATGATTCATACATGAAAAGTAAAATAAATTCTTTTGCTGTTGATTTAATGTTTGTTTACGATATTTTCAAAGAAATAATTATAGTAGATGAAAAATTTCAAGCTTTCATTGAGGAGAAAAATATTTATTGGATGGACGATTTTCCGTTAGTTAACACATTGTTATTAAAGTATTTAAAAAATTCAACAAGAAATAATTATGAAAAATCATTTCACTTTAAGTTATTTTCAAATAAATCAGACAAAAAGTATGCTGATGATTTAGCCAACCATTCTTTACGGAATTTTGAGTCCAATAATGAATTGATAAATAAATATGCAGCAAATTGGGATACAGACAGATTAGCAAAAGTTGATTTGGTAATTATAAATTTGGCTATATCAGAACTAAAAGAGTTTAGAGATATTCCTGTAAAGGTCACATTAAATGAATATATTGAAATTTCAAAAGATTACTCAACCGAAAAAAGTAGTTTCTTTATTAATGGAATCCTTGACAAAATAGTAAAAGATTTAATCAAAAATAATTCTTTAATTAAAGAGGGTAGAGGTTTGAGAGAATAACATTTTTTTTTACTTTTGAACAATTAATAATTCTTCGATGAAAAACATAATTTATTTATTCGTAATTACATTGGTTTTTACTTCTTGTGGAGATGATCCATTTAGTAAAGTGAAAACAGAAAATGTTGAGCAAGCAGCTGTAAGAGATAATACTCCTTCTAAATTTCCTGTCATGACTTTTGATAAAAAGCTTCATGATTTTGGAACTATTATGGATGGTGAGGCTCAGGAAACAGTTTTTTCCTATACAAATACTGGTGAAGCTCCCTTAGTTATTACTGAGATAAAGTCAACTTGTGGATGCACAGTTCCTCAGGATTGGAGTAGAGCACCTTTACTGCCTGGTGAATCATCTCAATTTACTGTTAAATTTAACGGAAAAGGCATGAATAAAACTTCTAAAACTGTTACAATTAAAGCCAACACGCAAAGAGGAACGGAATCAGTAAGGATATCGGCTTTTATTAACAAGCTTGGTGGTGTAGCACCACCTGCTGGCCCTATTATTCAGTAAATATGGAAAATTTTTCACAGTTTACTCCCTTTCTGCTAATGTTTGCGGTCATATACTTTTTTATGATTGCACCGCAAATGAGAAAGGCAAAAAAAGAGAGAAAATTTCTTACCGATTTGAAAACTGGTGATAGAGTTGTCATGAAGAGTGGTATGCATGGAAGAGTAAACCACATAAACCAGAAAGAGGGTACATGTATTATAGAAACTACAGCTGGAAAATTAAAATTTAATAAATCAATGATTTCAATGGATGCTTCAAATGAATTAAACAAGTAGTTTAGTTAATTAAAAAATGTATAAGAAAATAATATCTCCATTTTTATTCTTATTTGATCCTGAAAAAATCCACACCTTTACATTCTTTCTTATAAAAGTTTTTTTTAAAATCCCAATTTTTGGTTTTATAATCGAATCTTTTTATAAAGTTAAGAGTCCAAAACTTGCAAGAAAACTTTTTGGTTTAACCTTTGAAAATCCTGTTGGTATTGCTGCTGGATTTGATAAAAATGCAACCCATATTTCAGAATTTGAAAAATTTGGATTTGGTTTTATCGAGATAGGGACTGTTACCCCAAAACCTCAGCACGGAAACCCAAAAAAGAGATTATTTAGGCTAAAAGAAGACACTGCCATAATTAACCGAATGGGTTTTAACAATGACGGAGTAGTAAAAATCAAAAATCGATTAAAGAAAAATTATAATGTCCTTATTGGTGGTAATATCGGCAAGAATAAAGTCACTCCAAATTCTCAAGCAAAAAATGATTATTTAATTTGTTTCAAAGAGCTTTATAATTACGTTGATTATTTTGTTATAAATGTTAGTTCGCCTAATACACCTGGATTAAGAGAGTTACAATCAAAGGAATTTTTAAATGATTTGTTTATTGATCTAAATAAATTCAGATTAAATGAAATCATTAAAAAACCAATTCTGATTAAAATATCACCTGATTTAAGTAAGGAAAAAATTCTCGAAGTTCTAGAAGTTATAGACACAAATAATATTGACGGGATCATTGCAACTAATACGACGATTGATTATCCTAATTTAAAGTCTAAAAATAAAAACGAAACAGGTGGCTTGAGTGGAGCCCCACTATATGACAAAAGTAATGAGGTCATCTCTTTTATTTCCAAGAAAACTAAAGGAAAACTTCCAATTATTGGAGTTGGCGGTATATCAACACCGGAACAAGCAGTAAAAAAAATTGAAGCAGGTGCTCATTTAATACAGTTGTACACAGGAATTATCTATGAGGGTCCAGGAATTGTTAGAAAAATTAACAAAAAGTTACTTAACCAAGAACTTTAAATTATCCGTATTTTCACCAGAACTAATTGAGATGAAATACAATCCTCTTTCAAAACTGCCTACATTAATTTCTAGATCATCTTCATTATCAATAATTTTGGAATTAACAATTCTTCCATTTAAATCAAAAATCTTGTATGAGTCTGGTAAAATATTTTGACATCTTATATAAATAAAATTATCTGCAGGGTTGGGGTAAATTGCAATAGAATTGATGCTATTCTGATTTACACTTAAGTATTCAGTACTGATTAATTTTGATTCCTCAGAACCAAAATTAGTATTAGTATAAATAAGATCTCCTTCTTCAGTTGTTAATTCATAATATTCATTACCGACTGTCCAATTATATCCATCAAGACCATTTCCAGCCGTATCGTAAATAGTAAATGTATAGCACTCAGATTGAACTACATCAAATTCATGATTATGTTCTCCATTTTGTTCATATGGACCACCTTCATACAAGACGTTTCCAGCACTATCTTTAAATTCCCAAGTATTTTCGTTCAAATCAACAATAAACAGTTTTAAATTAACTTTAGAAGTTTCGTAAATATTTGATGTGAAATTAATATACTGAGGATATACTTTTGTAATACTTTCACTACCATTGTAAATTTTAAGTGCTATATCATACAGACCAGGTGTGTAAACATGCGATGGATTCTGATCGGTGTAATCAACAATATCATCACCATCCACATCCCATTCCCAAGCTGTTGCTCCAACACTGGTATCTGTAAAATTTACTGTCATATAATCATCACAGCTCTCGATAACTTCAGCATCAAAGTCTACGTTGAAAGAAGGGCATTTGTAATATGTACCTCTGAAAACATGATAACCAGCATACATGTAGGCGTATTGTTCTTGACTAAAGAAATCTGTACAGGCGTCAGGTGAATACGACATAATATTTGATGTATCAGGATCATATGTTTGTCCAAGTGCATCGGTTGCATTTCCAGTGTACATGCAATTTACAGAACTTACATTTGAGCCGTTAATCAGCGGATCAGCAGGTGTGTCACAAAATCTATCTCCGGCAGTCGCACAATTACTTCCATTTACATATTCGTCGGTTGAGCCTGGTTCATTAGAAGTTCCATGAGTGTGTAAAAGAACAAAATGATGACCAAACTCATGAATTAGTGTCGAGCTTATGCTATTAGTCGTGGCTTGATTATCCATAACTATCACATCATAATATTGTGAATTTTGAGGAAAATAAGTGTATCCAGCAACATTACCTTGGTTTATAGATTCAACAAAATAAAGATTCATGATATTGGGTTGGTTATTGGCATATAGTTCACCTTGATCGTCAGAAATATCAAAATCATATAAATTATTATTCGCAATATAATTTGTATCCTCGCAAACCGTAATTTCTAAAAATGAGTTAGCTAAGAAAGTATTTGCTTCATTTATTTCGTCTAAGATCTGACTTTCAGTAATATTTGTAGCTCCATTCGTATCAGTAATAATGTGAATTTTTGCAGGGACATTCGTGATAGCAGTTGAGGATTTTGATTGAATTTTGCTATAGTATTCGGCTAAATAGTATTCAAAGTTTTCTTTGTTATTATTTTCAGTCTCAAAAAAATTATCAGGAACCTCTGTTCCGCAATAACCGGTATGAATTTCTTGAGAGGCTAATGATAAGCAAAAAAACATAAAAAATGTTTGAAATATCAACAGTATGTCATTCTTTTTAATCATTTGAATCTTAAATTTTGATTAATTATATATTATGTAAAAATAATTAAATTTACCTTCCTTACATAATTTAAGAACTTGTTCATGTTGATTTCTTTTATTTTTTCATGTTTTGCATTAGCTATAAGTCCTGGCCCTGACAATATCTATCTAACTACACTCACTTTAATGTCTGGAAAAATTGCTGGATTTTCGTTCTTGTTGGGGTTAATAACTGGTTGTCTAATTCACACAATTTTCTTAGCATTTGGATTGAATGAATTGTTAATTAGGTATGATATTTTTTTTGAAATAATAAAATACATAGGTGTTTTTTATCTTTTATATCTCTCTTATGAGACCTACAAATCAGAAATTACCAATTTTTACCTTGAAGCAAATAAAGATGAAATTCAAAATAATTTTAAAAAGGGGGTTTTAATGAATTTATTAAACCCGAAGGTGTTTTTATTTTTCACATTATTCTTTCCAAATTTTATTTATTCTGAAACAATTTCATTTAAATTTCAAATCGTATCGTTAGGATTAATTTTTATTGTTATAACATTTATTGTGTTTGGATTGATTATCCTATTTTCTAATTTTATTCACAAAAAATTTTCTTCAAATAATAGATTTAAAATTTTTGCTAAATATTTCAATATTCTTGTGCTGTTATTCATCGCTATGCTAATTTTATTTACTGAAAATAATTTAACTTTAACTAATTAATCTGTTAAATGCGAAAACTCAAGATCATAGAATGTCCAAGAGATGCTATGCAGAGTATTAAGGAATTTATTCCAACGGATAAAAAAATTAAATATGTTCAAAGTTTATTAGAGGTTGGTTTTGACACTATTGATGTGGGTAGTTTTGTATCAAAAAAAGTTATTCCACAATTATCAGACACAGGTGAGGTTATTGATTCCTTAGATTTATCTAACAAGAAATCAAAGCTTCTTGTGATAATCGCTAATATAAAAGGAGCTGAAATTACATCATACTACAACCAAATTTCATATTTAGGTTTTCCTTTTTCAATTTCTGAAAACTTTCAGATGAGAAATACCAATAAGACAATTAATGAATCATTCAAAAGCCTTGTTGAAATCAATAAAATAGTTTCAGCAAGTCAAAAAAAATTGGTCGTTTATTTATCAATGTGTTTTGGTAATCCATACGGAGAGGTGTGGAATTTAGATATAATAGATAAATCTATTTCAAAGCTTGTTGATCATGGATTTAATCTTATTTCATTGAGTGATACAATTGGCTCAGCAACTCCATCTATAATTGAAAAGGTTTACCAATATTTTTCTCAAAAATATCCCGAAGTTGAGTTTGGTCTACATTTACATACTCATCCAAAATTTTGGAGAGATAAAATTGATGCATCTTTTGATTCAGGATGT
>TARA_Y200000002_G_scaffold217418_1_pt1 | contig 11800 bp, 9 predicted proteins | sample TARA_Y200000002 | Tara Oceans TARA_Y200000002 (sample SAMEA2619388) | marine metagenome | biome: marine biome (ENVO:00000447); feature: surface water layer (ENVO:00002042); material: "saline water (ENVO:00002010), including plankton (ENVO:xxxxxxxx)" | depth 5 m | reverse complement strand
TCAAATTAAAATTATTAATCTAATTTTAAATAACCTTTTTCAATTTTTTATCGTAAATAAAGAGATGATATAATCAAAAAGTTTGTTGATTGGAGCCAATAACATTGTAAATTTGACCAAAATTTTTGAATGCACATAAAAAATTCATTAATATATATACTCACTTTATTTATTTCTTTTTCTGGAAATTATTCAATATCTCAAGATATGGATTTTCCTGAGGATAAAGTCCACTATATAATTAAGTCAAAACAAAATGGATGTGAGTTAACAATATTTGCAGAAATAGAAATTGAAGATCAGTGGCATATTAATGCGGCTAATTTACCTGCTGAAAGTTTTTCCATTCCAACAGATATTCTAATCGATACATCCTATAAATATAGAATTGAAGATACTATATACGAACCTAAATCTCATTATGTATATGACGAAATAGCTAAAGAAGATTTATATCTCCATGATGGTAAAATTACTATTTCAAAAAAAATATTTATTCAAACCAAAGATAATTTCAACTTAAAAGGTTTTTTTACTTTCCAAACTTGTGATGACAATCATTGTCTTCCCCCATATGATGGAGAATTTGAGGTCAAAGTAAATGGATGTGACTATAAAGAAGAATATGTCCCTCCTACATCTTTTAAAGAAGGCTTATCTGATACAGAAAATAAGTCCAAAGAAAAAATTAATGCTGAAAAGAATAAAACAAATGAACAATTAAAAGTTCTGGAAAACAATGAGGGAAAAGCTGGTAAAAAATCATTACTTCTTATTTTCTTTCTCTCATTTTTAAGTGGTTTTGCAGCATTACTAACCCCATGTGTATTTCCCATGATTCCAATGACGGTTAGTTTTTTTACGAAACAATCTCAAAATAAGACTGCTGGAATTAGAAATGCTATACTGTATGGTATAAGTATAATAATTATTTATGTATTTCTAGGAACCATTATCACTGCAATTTTTGGTGCAAGTTTTTTAAATTCACTTTCCACTAATGTTTATTTTAATATATTTTTCTTTGTTCTTCTAGTTGTATTTGCCATTTCATTTTTAGGGGCTTTTGATATTAATTTGCCTAATTCATGGGTTACAAAAGCCGATTCTGCCTCAAGTAAGGGTGGCTTTTTGGGAATATTTTTTATGGCTTTTACCTTAGCTTTAGTCTCTTTTTCTTGTACTGGGCCAATTGTTGGTACATTATTAGTAGAATCCGCAACTATTGGAGGTATTGGCCCATTTGTCGGAATGTTTGGTTTTTCTTTAGCTTTAGCACTTCCATTTGCCTTATTTGCAGCTTTCCCCGGTTGGTTAAATTCTTTACCTAAGTCTGGAGGTTGGTTAAATACAGTTAAAGTATTTTTAGGCTTTTTAGAGCTTGCTCTTGCATTTAAATTTCTTTCCAATGCAGATTTGGTTCTTCAAAGTCATTTTATAGAAAGAGAATTATTTATAGCCATATGGGTCGGAATTTTCTTTGTATTGTCCCTTTACTTATTTGGGTTTATAAAATTGCCTAATGACAGTCCTGTCGAATCCCTTTCAGTTGGTAGAACTATTTTAGCAACATCCGTTTTAATATTTGTATTTTATCTGATTCCTGGATTGTGGGGAGCTCCTCTAAAGTTAATCAGCGGATTTCCTCCTCCCATGAGTTACAGTGAATCTCCATCTGGACTAAGTAATTCAGCTATTTCTTTTAAAAAAACGGAAAACACACATCTAGGCCCACAAGGTATTTCTGTATTTCATGATCTTGATGAAGGTTTAGCTTATGCAAAAAGAATTAATAAACCCACATTTTTAGACTTCACTGGACATGCTTGTATAAATTGTAGAAAAATGGAAGAAAAAGTATGGGGGGAAGATGGTGTATTAAATATATTAAAAGATAGTGTGGTAATTGTTTCTTTGTACGTTGACGATAAAAGATTACTTCCTGAGAAGGAACATAAAGAAGTTGAAATAGCTCCTGGAAAAATTATTCAAGTATCTACTATAGGAGATAAATGGAGTGCCTACCAAGCCAAAACATATAAAGCCTTGTCTCAACCTTATTATATTATGTTAGACAAAAATGGAAATGATTTGTCCAATGGATCTGCAGACTATTTAAATCATGGAAATAAAAAAGATTTTTTGAATTGGTTAAGAGATGGAATTAAGGAATACAAAACATCCTAAGTGAGAAAATTCTTTATTCTTATTTTAATTTTAAATTTTTACTCGCCCTATTTTTCTCAAAATCCAGTCACTTGGAAAACTGAATATGACAAAGAGGAAAATAAAATTATTTTTGATGCAATTATTGATAAAGGATGGCATTTATATGCAGTTAATGTTCCTGTCCCCAATGAAGGCCCTCTACCTACAATATTTGAATTCTATACAAACAACAGCTACTCCATAATAGGAGAAGTTCAACAAGAAAAGCCCATAATAAAATATGATAAAGATTTTAGAGTTAAAATTGCTTATTATGAAAATAAAACAAGATTTACTCAACAGATTATTACCAATTTAGATAGTTCAGATGTTTCTGGGAAAATAGAATTTATGACTTGTAATGATGAAAAATGCTTACTTTTTAATCATAAGTTTCTAGTGAAAATTAATCATCTAAATTAGGAGAAAGCCATTTCTTCATTACTGAAACATCAACATTTTTTCTTTTACTGATATCTTCTACTTGATCTAACTTAATTTTTCCTAATCCAAAATATTTAGATTCAGGGTTGCTAAAATACCAACCTGAAACTGATGATGCTGGATACATAGCTAAAGATTCTGTCAGCTTAACTCCTACCTTTTTTGTTGCATCTAAAAGATTAAAAATTGTATTTTTTTCTGTATGATCTGGACAAGCGGGGTAACCTGGAGCGGGTCTAATTCCTCTATATTTTTCTTTTATGAGTTCATCATTAGAAAGTTTTTCACTATTAGAGTATCCCCAATAATTTTTTCTAATTTTCTCATGTAAAAATTCAGCTGCTGCCTCAGCCATCCGATCAGCAATAGCTTTAATCATGATAGCGTTATAATCGTCTAAGTCTTTTTCAAAATTTTTGGCAATTGTGTCAATATTAGTTCCAGAAGTTACAACAAATGCTCCAATAAAATCTTTTTTCCCTGATGATTTAGGTGCGATAAAATCTGCTAAAGACATATTGTAAGCTTTTGAAGACTTTTTAGTTTGTTGTCTTAAACAATGAGATACTGCTAATAGTTCTCCTTTACTATCTAAAATAAATATATCGTCATCTATTGTATATGCCTCCCAAATTCCAAAAACAGCCTTTATATCTAACCAATTATTCTCTAATGCTTTATCAAGCATTTTTTGAGCATCAACAAATAATTTTTTTGCTTCCTCACCCACAATTTCATCTTCAAGTATTTTGGGATATCTCCCATACAATTCCCATGTTTGAAAAAATGGCGTCCAATCAATATAAGAAGCTACATCATGAGGTGAAAAATCATTTATTGTATTAACTCCCAGTCTATTAGGTGAAGACGAACTAAAATTAGACCAATCAATAGGAAATTTATTTTTTCTAGCATCAATAATACTAACATACGATTTTTGATTTTTTTTCTTGAAATGATAGTCTCTTAGTTTTTGATATTCCTGTTGAATTTTATCTAAGAATTCGTCTTTTTTATTTCCTAGTAAACTTCCTGCAACTGGAACAGATCTTGAAGCGTCTAGAACATGAATAGTAGAACTAGAGGGCAACTCTTTTTCAATTTTAACTGCAGTATGAACTCTTGACGTAGTTGCTCCACCAATTAATAAAGGGATATGAATATTATTTTTTTCCATTTCCTTTGCAACATCAATCATTTCGTCAAGAGAAGGTGTTATTAATCCACTTAATCCAATAATATCTACCTTATGATTTTTAGCTTCTTGAATAATTTTATCGGCACTTACCATAACTCCTAAATCTATAATATCATAATGATTACAGCCTAAAACAACACCAACAATATTTTTACCTATGTCATGAACATCTCCTTTAACTGTTGCTAAAAGTATTTTTCCTTTACTGAGGCTTTTATTCCCCTTTTCTTTTTCTATAAATGGTGTTAAATGAGCTACGGCTTTTTTCATAACTCTCGCCGATTTTACTACTTGAGGAAGAAACATTTTACCTTCACCAAATAAATCGCCTACAGTATTCATTCCATTCATTAAAGGACCTTCAATTACTTCAATTGGTTTTTCAACGCTTAGTCTAACTTCTTCTACATCATCTACAATAAACTCAGTAATTCCTTTGATCAGTGCATATTCTAGTCTTTTTTCAAGAGGTTTCGATCTCCACTCAGCAATTTTCTCTTCACTTTTAACTTCTCCTTTTACATTTTGTGCGAAAGTGAGTAATTCTTCTGTAGCATCTTCGTTCCTGTTTAAAAGAACATCTTCTACTTTTTGAAGTAAATCTTTTGGAATGTCGTCATATATTTCTAACATAGATGGATTAACAATTCCCATATCCATTCCTTCATTGATAGCATGATAAAGAAATGCTGAATGCATTGCTTCTCTGACAATATTATTACCTCGAAAAGAAAAAGAAACATTGCTTATTCCTCCACTAACATGAGCTGCAGGTAAATTTTCTCTTATCCATCTTGTTGCTTTAAAGAAATCAATCGCATTATTTTTGTGCTCTGACATTCCTGTAGCAACAGGGAAAACGTTAGGGTCAAAAATGATATCTTGGGGGGGGAAATCTAGTTCTTTTGTTAAAATATCATATGATCTTTGGCAAATTTCTATTCTTCTTTCATAAGAATCTGCCTGACCTTTTTCGTCAAAAGCCATGACGATAACTGCCGCTCCGTATTGTTTTATTAAATTGGCTTGTTTTTTAAACTGTTCCTCACCTTCTTTTAAGGAAATAGAATTAACAATTCCTTTTCCTTGAACACATTTTAATCCTGATTCAATAATATGCCATTTAGAAGAGTCTATCATTACAGGAACTCTAGAAATGTCTGGTTCAGCAGCTATAAGATTTAAAAATCTTTTCATTGAAGCTTCACCGTCCAACATGCCTTCATCCATATTAATGTCAATTATTTGTGCGCCTCCCTCAACTTGCTCTCTTGCTATATCAATAGCTTCTTCGAACTTTTCTTCCTTGATGAGTCTAAGAAATTTTTTTGATCCAGTCACATTGGTTCTTTCTCCAACATTTACAAAATTTCTATTGGGAGTAAATACTAAAGGTTCTAATCCACTGAGTTCCATAAATGGATAATTATTCCACTTAAATCTATATTTACCTTGATAAGAATTTAATATACTTTTCATATGCTATATCAAATTTCTTGGAGAATAATTTTTAGCTAACTGGGAAATAGCTTTAATGTGACTTGGAGTTGTCCCACAACATCCACCAATAATATTGATTAAATTATCATCTAAAAAATGTGTTATTTGATCAACCATTTTTTCAGGTGTTTCATCATATTCCCCAAACTCATTTGGAAGTCCTGCGTTTGGATGTGCACTCACTAAAAAAGGGGCATTTTTTGCTAAAGTTTTTAGATACGGATACATTTCAGCAGCACCGAGTGCGCAGTTCAACCCAATACTAAAAAGAGGAAAATGAGACATTGAAATTAAAAAAGCTTCAGTAGTCTGACCAGTCAATGTTCTTCCGCTAGCATCTGTTATTGTTCCTGAAACCATAACAGGTATTGAGGTTTTTCTTTTTTGAAAAACTTGATCTACCGCAAATAAAGCAGCCTTGGCATTAAGGGTGTCAAAAACAGTTTCAATAAGTAATAGATCAACCCCTCCATCCATTAATGCAGAAATTTGTTCTTGGTAAGCTTCATTTAGTTCATCAAATGATGTATTTCTATATCCAGGATCATTAACATCTGGTGAGATGGATGCTGTTCTGTTTGTAGGCCCTATAGATCCGGCAACAAATCTAGGTTTATCAGGTTCTTTTTCCGTATATAGATTTGCTATTTCGGATGCAATTTTGGCACTATGAAAATTAATATCGTAAGTATAATCTTCAAGTTCATAATCTGACTGTGCAATTTTAGTTCCAGAAAAAGTATTAGTTTCAACAATATCAGCTCCGGCTTCAAAATATTGAGAATGAATTTCTTTTATAATATCTGGTCTAGTCAAACTTAATAAATCGTTATTTCCCTTGAGAGGACTTTTATGGGTTTCAAACCAATTTTTTCTAAAATCATCTTCATTGAGATTATGCCGTTGAATCATGGTACCCATAGCGCCATCTAAAATCAAAATTTTTCTCTTAGCTATATTTATTATGTCTTTCATTTTACTCCAAAAAAAAATCTCTTTCATATGAAAGAGATCGAGTTTTTTAAGTCTTCATCTCTTATCTTGATATATAATATCTGGATTTAGCACCTGCCATATTGGGGTTGCTAAGGTTTCAAAGGGCCATTTCCCTCCACCTTTCTTGATAAGTTTTAAAGAACTTTTGTACAAATATAAGGATAAGGTTAATATTTGCAATTATAATTTTTATGAATTCGTTTTAAGAGATTTATAAATATTTAATAATTTTTTTCTGAAAAGGAAAAATAAAATTATATAGGGTATAACCATCAAAAAAAGAATTCCAATATTTAAGCCATTGCCAACTGTAAAATCATCATTAGTACTATTAATTATTTGGGCTCTGCAGGTAGAACAGCCTTGAGAAAAACTATTTACCTGAATGAAGATGAATAAAATAAAGGTTGATATTTTAATTACTAATCTCATCAATAATAAGGTGAGATTAAAAAGTAAACAATAACTCCAGTAATAGCAACATACAACCATACTGGATAAACATATCTAGCTAATTTTTTATGTTTTACAAACTCGGCAATAGATGCTCTATAGGCAGTAAAAAGTATAAATGGAAGGGATAGACCAGCTAAAATAATATGAGTAATTAAAATGACATAATAAAATGTTTTAATAGAACCCTCGCCTCTAAACTCAGTACTTTCTGCAAGAAGATGATGAGCTATATAAGACAACAAAAATAATACTGATAATATTATGGATAAATTCATTACTTTTTTGTGAAGGTTGTACTTTTTAGATTTCACAAAAAAGAGTCCTAAAATTAATAGAATTGAAACCGTCCCATTTATGTAAGCATTTAATTTAGCAAAAACATGAGGATCAAAATTGACATCAATTTTTAATTTGAGCTCATGTAAAACAATAACAGCTAAAAAAACAAATAACGATACTGAGATTATAATAATGTTAGCTTTTCTATCATTTTTAGTAAGTGAAGCAGATGGATAATTCATATTAAACTTTTAGTAAAATTAAAGTAAAAAAATTCTAATATTAAAAAATGAATATGAAAGTTAAAGAAGTGACTTAATATGCTCAACAATAATTGGGATAGTAGTAGTGTCAGTTCCATCATAATATCCTCTTATTCTTTGCGCTTTGTCAATTAAAATTAATTTTTCAGAATGCAAGAATCCACCTGGTGCTAAAGCATCTTCTTGGTTAGGAACTAAAAAGCCATTTATTCCTAATTCATAAATGGTATTTTGATCTCCAGTCAATAAATTCCAGTTTAGAGAGTCTAAATCGTAGGAGTTTGCGTATTCATTAAGACGTTCTATTGAATCTCTTTTTGGATCTACAGTAAAGGAAAGTAATTCCACATTATCTAAACATTCTTTTTTCAAAGCATTTTGAATCTTTTTCATGTTAAGTGTCATTTTAGGACAAATGGTAGGACAATTAGTAAAAAAGAAATCTACAAGATGAACTTTTCCTTTTAAATCTTTAGAACTTTTACCAACTCCATTTTGATTTAAAAAATTCCAACTAGGGATTTGATGATAAACAGTATCATTATCGATTTTTGAATCATAATCTTTATTTCCAAAAATGGGTAAATCAGTCGATTTGATTTTTTCTTTTTCTTCCTTAATCAATAAACTAATTTCCTTGGTAATTCTTCTAATTTCTCCAAAGTTATAGGTGAAGTACTTACCTCTAACTTTTTGGCTTTTATCAACAAGCAGAGTCATTAAATGGGCCTGTTTTTCAAATCCAAACAGAGTATCTTTAGTGATCCAAGGATTTCCTTTAGTAAAATTGTTATCAAAATAAGGAATATATTTAGTCCCCGTCATAATCCATTTATCACTATCTATCTTATTGTAGGCTCTAAATTCATTAATCCTATCGTTTAAGTTGTCTAAAGAATCAATAAAGGATGTAACAACAATTACATCTTCAAAACCTTCATTATCTACTAATTCATTATAAATTTTTATTTTAAACCACTCTAGTCTAAAAGGGCACTTATCAAAATCTGTAGGACAGTTAACAGAGAGAAAATTATAAAGAACAATTTTATTGTTCCAGTCACAAGAAGATATGCTATTGCTATTATAATCTACAATTGTAAATGGAGAATCAATTTCGGCAAATACAGGTTGTACTTTATATTCTGTGTTTCCAGATAATAAAAAAGCCAATGATCCAAGAAATCCACCAAAAATTAAGCCTAAGATTAAAAACCCCTTTCTTCTAGAAATCACTTATTTTAGGGGTTGATACTATCAGCACCTTGAAAAACTTCATGCCAATAGGAAGATTCTGTGAGACAAATAAAAATAAGGTAAAGAATAAAAAGTATGTAGGGAGCTAATATCACCCACTTAAAACTTTTCCTTTCATCACCTAAATGCATAAACACTAAAACAATATAAGCTGCTTTAACAACTGTAAGAACTAAAAACCCAATCTTAACATATGGCCATAACGCGTTATCTCCTCCATTAGCATCGTATTGTTTGATAAATGCACCAATTAATACTTCTACTACAGTTATTAAAGTTAATATTCCTGTTACTTTCCATATTTTTTTTCTTATTTCAATTCCATGAGCTTCGTCATGGTTAGCTGAAATTGAATACTTATGATCTTGTACTAAATCGTCTCTTTCCATTTAATAATATTTATAATAGGTAGAAAAATGTAAAAACAAAAACCCATACCAAGTCAACAAAATGCCAATATAAACCTACTTTTTCTACCATTTCATAATGACCTCTTTTGTCGTAAACTCCTTTGACAACATTTATAAGAATGATTAAATTAAAAACTACTCCAGAGAATACATGAAAACCATGAAATCCTGTAATAAAAAAGAAAAAATTTGCATATTGAGGAACCAAAGGTGCATATTCATTTTCTATTAAATTAGCCCCTTGCATAGATGCAGTAGCGTTCTCGTATAGTGTAGCAGCTTCAGCTCCAACAACTGTCAATCCTCTTCCCATTCTTAGAACCATTTCATTTGCCTCGTTAAAATCAACAACAGCCCAACCATCAGCAGTTAGAATAGAACCAAAATGTGAACCATGTATGAAATGATACCATTCCCATGCCTGAGAACCTACAAAAAAGAAACCACCAATAACAGTTAAAAGAAGCCACTTAATGACCCCTTTTTTGTCTAGTCTGTGGGCAGCTTCAACAGCTAATACCATAGTAACAGAACTTACAATTAAAATAAATGTCATTAAGGCCACATATAGTAGTGGATATCCTGTTCCTAAAAAAGGCATTGCATTAAAAGTTTCTTCACCAATTGGCCAAGAAGGTGCTGAGTGTCTTGCAAAGCCATATGCAGTTAAAAGACCTCCAAATGTTAAAGCATCGGATACGAGAAACATCCACATCCATTGCTTGCCATAAGAAATTCTAAAAGGGGAGCCATCTCCTCCCCAAAGTTCAGATGTGCTAATATTTTCGGTGTGTCCAGCCATTGAGTATAAATTTCAGATGCAAGTTTAATTAATATATTCTAAAAATACATACAAGTAAAGCCATAAAAGACCAACAAAATGCCAAAAAACACCAACAGCTTTTAATCCAGCGGTATTTTCTGAACTATAATAACCTTTTTTTGCCCTAACACTTACGATAGTAATTCCACTTACGGAAAAAATTAAATGTAAAAAGTGAATGATAGTCAATACCCAGACAAAACTGCTTGAAACATTTGAAGTTTGATAAAATTCAGCATATTGATTGGGGTTTAATTCTTCTTTAGTTCTTTCCCAAAAACTATTTTTTATACGAATATTGATGCCTTGTTTTAATTGAAAATATCCATCAAAATCGTTTATTTCATCATCATTTAGATAAACCGTACTATTTTTTATTGAATACTCTTTGCCTCCTTGAAAAACTTTTTGGTTTATTGCACTTTTTTCAGCATTGGATAATTCTTTGGCAGGAAAAAATAATTTTTTCTTTTCATATATTAAATCTTCTCCATTTAATGCAATCGAAAAATCTTCCCCATATTTACCTTTAAGCATAAAAAATGGCTGATCATTACAAACCCCAAATGAAAATTTAAATAATTCGTCTTTTTGACCTTCTGAAAGATTAATACCATTTAAACTTAATCCTGAATCCATATTCTCTAACATTTGTTCATTTTTAACATCGAAAATTTGAAACGGATTATTATAGTCTTTTAAAATTAAATTAGAGCCTTCAAAACTAGTACCATATCCGCATATTTGTCTAAGAAATAATTTTAAATTATCAATTGAACTAGCATCAAGAATCTGATCATTTTTAAGATAATTTTCACCATCGTATTTAATAGGGATTTCTTTATCATAAACTAAATAGGATTGACCATATTGTCCATAAACAAAAGTTATAAATGACTTTACTGCATTTCCTTGATGATAATATTTACTCCATCCTCTAAATTGAAAAAAAACAAAAAATAAAGAAAAAGCTAGAGATAATATTAAGAAGTTAACTGTTTTCTTTCTTTCTGATAGTTTAGCTTTTTTTAGCGCAAGAATCATAAAAACACTACTTATTAAAATTAAAATCGTACTTACTCTAAAATCGTTTGGGAGATGAATATTTACCCAAAACTTGTCCATTTTTCTAACTAAAACAGCGCTTGATAGCCCAGCAAATAACATTACGCTTGCAATAAGACCTACAACCACTAAGGCTGTATAAACTTTTTCTTTTTGCTTATTGGATTTAAATTGTTGCATATAGGAAAATTAAATCTGATTAAAACAATAAATTGAAAATAATATTGGCAAATAAATAAAAGACATGAACATTAATTGTGAAGCATATTTGTTTTCTAAAGTAAAATATAATTTTACAGCGGGAAAATACATGACTAAACTAATAATTATTCCAACAATCATAGACCAATTTCCCGTCATTTCTGCAGCCCAAGGAAGCATAGAAACAGGAACTAGAAAAGCAGAATATAACATGATTTGAAAAGCACTTTTCTGATTTTTTTCTCCGCTTGGGAGCATTCTAAAACCAGCTTTTTTATAATCATCATCTAACTTCCACGCCAAGGCCCAAAAGTGTGGAAATTGCCAAAAAAATTGAACCATAAATAATATTCCTGGTTCTAATCCAAAGCTATTACTAACAGCAACATAACCTAGAAGAGGAGGAAAACTGCCCGGAATAGCACCAATAAATACTGAAAAGGGAGAAATTTTTTTTAATGGAGTGTAAATAACAGTATATATTACCATTGCTAGTAGCCCTAATATGAAGGAACTAAAATTAATGTCTAACAAAAGATAAAGCCCTAAAAAACCAATTATCGAGCAAAATAATATGGCTTCAAAATTATTTAGGATTCCTGAAGGAAGTGGCCTTGTTGATGTTCTTGTCATTAGTGCGTCAGTCTTGGATTCAATAATTTGATTAAACCCATTTGAAGATCCAGTGATTAATATACCC
>TARA_Y200000002_G_scaffold168547_1_pt1 | contig 11801 bp, 10 predicted proteins | sample TARA_Y200000002 | Tara Oceans TARA_Y200000002 (sample SAMEA2619388) | marine metagenome | biome: marine biome (ENVO:00000447); feature: surface water layer (ENVO:00002042); material: "saline water (ENVO:00002010), including plankton (ENVO:xxxxxxxx)" | depth 5 m | reverse complement strand
TTGCCTCGCAACCGGGTAAACTTCCCCTCGCCATCGCCACACTGAAGCATCGATTTCCAGGTGCGCTCCTCTGGACACCCGGATTGGGTGGTCCTGACAATCTGAGCGTGCTCGTTTCCATGGGTGTGGATTTGTTTGACCTCGGGCGCTGTCATGAAGCAGCTGCGAACGGGGTTCTTCTCACGGCTTGGGGTCCACGACATCCACTTGATCACGAGGAAACCAGCATTGAGGCTCAAGCCGTTCAGATGATGAAGTCGCTCGACGAAGTACGCGCATCGTTGGTCGCAGGGCAACTCCGAACCCTGGCCAACCGTCAGAGCTTGTCGAGTCCACGTCTCGTGGAGCATCTGCGTCGTCATCACGAGTGCATGACTCAACGAACTGGGAACCTTGCGTCCCACCGACCGTCCTCCACGGAATTTCCGTGTTTTTCAGCCAACGCATTGACCGATCCGTTGGTTGAGGATTGGGAACGATTTATCATCTCGGACTATCGGACGCCTCAGCCCGTAAGAGAGGTGATGATTTTGCTGCCTTGCTCGGCTCGCAAACCGTATCGCTTGTCAAAATCCCACTCGCAGTTCCGCCGGGCCATCGCTTCGACCGGGTGCCACGAGGTGATGATGACCTCGCCCCTCGGGCTCGTCCCTCGAGACTTGGAAGACGTCTGGCCTGCAGCAAATTACGATGTGCCGGTCACGGGCAACTGGTCTGCCGACGAACTCAATCGCACTCGAAGGATGCTGACGGCCTTGGTTGAGCGAACCGGCTATCGGCGCATCATCAATCACACGAACATGGATTTGAGTTCGTTGGACGTGGAGGTGGTCAACACGCGCGGTTCCGACGGCGCCACGCACCACGATGCGCTCGCTCGATTGTCCACTGCGGTCAGCGATGCGAAGTCTGCGTTTGAGTTGAGGAACCAAAAAAACAACCTGCGATTGAAGGAGCACTTCAAGAGCATTGCACGGAAGACCACCCAAACCGACGCGTGGTGCTCTGATCTCGTCGTCCGCGGAAAAATACCTCGATGGCGTTTGGAGTTGAACGGGGTACAGGTGGCGGTTTGGTCCATCGATCGAAACGGCTTTTCCTTTTCCAGAGCCGCCATCGACCTGTTGCACGAGCACGATGCACTGAAGGAAGTTCATCTCCATGACGACGTGTCGTGGAAAGGCGATGTGTTTGCGCAAATGGTCAAACAGGCCGACCCAAGCATCCGTTCGGGCGATGATGTCCGTGTGCTTCAAGCAGGCCACTGCATCGGGCTGGCCCGTGCAACCGCTTCTGGATGGGAGTGGAGCGGCACCCCGGGTACGCTGGCAAAATCCCATCAGCGCAAGAAAACGTCCTGAACGACGACGCCTCTGTGTGGCGGAGTGGTTAAGAAGGTGAGATAAGTCGGAAGGCCGCTTGGTGTTGTGAAATGGCACGTATGTACAAGTCCCGAAAAGGCCAGAGCGGTTCAACCCGTCCTCACGTATCCGAGGCCCCAGAATGGTCCAACACCGACAAGGATGAGGTTCAGTCACTCGTTCTTGACCTTGCAAAATCCGGACTTTCCACCGCCGAAATCGGCACCGTCCTTCGAGACAAGCACGCCGTACCCAACGCCCGCTTGGTTCTTGGAATGCGCATCGGTCAGTTCCTTGCTGAAAACGACATGGTGGGCGCTTACCCCGAGGACATGATGAACCTCATGCGACAAGCCGTGGCCATCATCAACCACCTCGGCTCTGGAAACCATAAGGACATTCACAACCAGCGTGCTTTGGAAATCACTGAATCCAAGATTCGTCGTCTCGCATCGTACTACATCGGTGAGAAACGCCTCCCAAGCGATTGGCGATACAAGCGCGACGAACTGCGTTTGATGGTTGAATGATTCAGCCACGCCGACGAACACCTTCATGAGGAACACCTCGTTCCTTCAATCTGTTCGCCATGCGGGACGTGCTCACGACATCGATGTTCGCTCCCATGGCGCCGTTCCTGCTCGACCATGCCGAGCGAATCAAGAACGCTGACCTCCTTCACCTTAGCGCACCCGCAACCATCGAAGGGGTGTTGGCGCTGGGGCATCTTGAGGCGGCGTGTCTGGATCTTGGCTTGAAGTATCACCGACGATTTTTCACGCCCCGGCATCACTTGCCCCGCGATGCCGGTGATGCTTGGCGAGTCGAGGAGACAGGTCTCTCGGTTGTCATGGACGTGGAAGCGCCGACGCAAGACATCGAAAACCTCGCCGCATCTGCCCACGTGCATCTTGTCTCGCTTGCGACCAGTGTGGAATTGGGATCGACGCACCGCCGACTCGCCGGGGCGTTGGACGGCGTGGCTCAAGCCGCTGCACTGGCTGCTTCGTTGGCGCCCAACGGGCGTCGAGTGCGAAAACTTCGCCCGTACCTCTCCCTAGGTTTGTGGTTGGGTGCTGCGCTCAACACCAACATGGATCCAATTCACACCATGTTGCTCAATCACCTTAGCGAAGAAGGATCGGTTCGTGTGGTCCCTCTTCCAGAGGTGACTCATCCAGTGACCACCAACATGACGGGCTTATCGACGCGGCAGTTGAATCGACTTGCAAAGGTGTGGCCGACCATGGATGTAGAACAGCGCAGCATGGCGCTGAGTGAACTTGTGCTGCCGTGCTTAACGGCGTCCGACCTTTCCACGCCCCGCCTTGAAGAATTGATCTGGCATCGTATGCTGGTGGGCGACTGTGAGACGGACATTGTGAGCCAGTTGGAGCTGATTCAACAAGCGTGGCCGTTGGACGGTGAGGAGGCTCGAATCTTCGCATCGAAGGTGTTGGACAGGTGGCTGAAAACAGCCGTCTTGTCGCCCGGCGACTGAGCGACGGATTCAAACCTGAGGCGCGACAGGCGTATCCATGGCGATTGAGCGTCTGCTGACCGGGAGCATCCAAAATCAGCTTCAGGAATTGATGTCGACCGAAGACTTGGTGATCGAAGCGTTCAGAGATTTGGTCAAGGATGAGCTCAAGAGCCACATTCGCAACAAGGTTGACGAGGATCCAGAATTGAAAGCAGAAATCAAGGAAGCCGTGGCGTACTACTTCCATTCCAAGGCCCGCAGCATTTACGCTGAGTTGAAGGCCACCCGCGCAGCGACCCGACTCGGCCTGCGTCTCCTTCCCGACGAGTTGCAGGGTGAGGTCGGCGAAGCCCTCGTCACACTGTTCGAAAAGGAACTTGGGGCCCTCCTCGAGAAGGCACTTTGAAGCCCTCCTCCTCACGACCAAGAGTTGAAGTTATGAGCCACTGGCTCTTGGGTTGAGTTGAGAACCATGCGTCGTGCCGTTTTTTTGGTTGCGATTTTCTTGGCGACATTGATGTCGCCTGCCCTCTCATCGGCGCAAACCAGCACAGGTGGCGACACGGTGGTCTGTTGCGATGCATCCACCGTTGACCTCTATCTCATCGGCAGCGACAGCAACAAACGCCTCACGCCGTTTGAGGCCGATTTGGGCGAAGATTCTCAGAGTTTTGGTGTTGAAACTTCCATCAACTCTCAAGAGAGCATCGGTCGCTGGTTGCTGCCCAACACGTGGGGAGGGACCATCCCGTCTTCGACGTGGACGTTTTCCATCAATTACGAGGTGGCCAATGCGGCCGGTGCTCGAATCAACGCCACGGCCACCGTGAGCATCGGGTCCAAGACGTTCAGCGCAGAAACCGAGCCAGGATCTTCGTTCCTTGCACAGGGCGTTGGATCGCTGAATTTCGACATCGATGTGGAGACCCTTACGACCAGCGGTTCATCCAACATCGAGCTTGAACTCAAGGTTCAATCCGTGCTCTTCAGCGTCCCTGCAAGCGATGCAAAACTCGAATTCTTCTGGGGGAGTGAGGACAAAGATTCGTCCATCGAAGCCACCATTCCTCTGCTGGACATTTTGATGATCGACCCTGAAGTGGAGGGTTCGGACGTGTACTTGGCCGTTCGGCTCGACTCTCCGTGGGGGTTGTCCACGCTGGCCATGGCCGATTCCATCACGCTGAAGGTCAACGGTCAATCGGTGTCGGGTGATCCCATTGAAACCGCTGTTGGTGACACCGTCCGTGTGACGTGGACATGGACTGGAGCAGCGGGTGGGACGCAAACCATTGATGTTGAGGTTGAACTGAAGTTTCAAGCCAACCAACCGGCGCTGACAGGTTCTGCTGTGTTTGATATTGAGACGTTTGACACCGGTGGTGGCACGGGCACGTACTACCCGCCCGATGAACCGCTGCGAACCGACGGTTCGGGCAGCAGCATGGAACTTGACATCACGGTCAACCTCAGGAATCAAGACGGGGGATTGATGCTCGAGCGCATCACCACCATCACCGTCCACGACGAAATGGCGTTTTGGATGCGATGGGGTTTGGACCACATCGGTGACGACAATCCTGCCTTATCTCCGATGTTGGGGGCGTTTGCGGCGGGTTCCGTCTCCGATGAGGACCGAGTCAGCCGGTTTGTGGAAGAAGTTGAACGTTCAGAGTTTGAGCGGCAAATGGTCAACCTCGGTCCCATGTACATGAACGACGGATTGGGATTGGAAACCGAAGAACTCCTTGGGGACTTCCGCAGCTTCAACGAACTCAAGGTCGAACTTGATCTCAATGGGAAAAACGCCGTTGTCAACCACCCGGTCACGCTGATGTTTTCCACCACAGAATTGTTGGTTGACGGTGACCGACTCGATCTCCTTCGAAACTTTGTGGTTGTGCAACCTGCACCCCTATGGAGCGATTATAGCCTGATGTTGGAAGCCAGGTCAACCTCCACGACGGCGTTGAGCAACAGCATCCTTCGGGAATCCGATGCGTTCGACTTCTCGGTCTCACGAATGCCCTGGGGAGACACGGTTCGAATGCGTGGAGAAAACATCGAACAAAGCGAATCGTTCGTGCTTTCAACCCTTCCCACAGCCAACCTTGTCTATGCACCTCTTTCGATCAGCCTGCTGACCCTCGTTGGTCTCATCGGTGCCTTTGCATTGGGCCTGAGATTGACCAAATCCAGACGCCGGACCTACCTGTACATGGAGATGATATTGGCCCCCATCGTTCTTCTGGTCACGCTGTTTGGCTATCCGATTGCGTTCATCGGTATCGCTTTGGGCGCCGTGGCCTTCATTTGGGTGGTGACGGCGATTGCCAGTCCTCGCCTCGTTGGCGTACAGCGTTCTTCAAACGCACCGTCGTACCCCAAGATACCGTGCCCAGCCTGTCAGACCTTGAACCCCGTCACCACCGACGAACGTCCGCACAGATTCAACTGTCAAGGATGCGGACGAGTCATCAAACTCGTGGCGTGATCAGAGGTTGAGACCTTTGAGATTCTCAACCAATTGAACGGCTTCCTGATAGTCACCTGGCGAGAAATAACCCACGAATTCACTGTTTTCGTCCACGGCCACCACGGCTTGTGGGCTGCGCTGCTGAATCTCGGCAAGGACGTTCTTCAACCCGTCCGAGAGGCTGACCTGCATGAAGTCCATCTCCATGTGTTGGTGGCACTGGTCGGCGGATGCGTCCACGCCCTGACTGAGGGCCTTGATGAGTTGACGTTGACCAAGCACGCCCTTGACCTGTTGGTCATCATCGAGAACCACGACGATGCCACCGCTGATGGTCAGCAATCGTTTTGCGGCTTCCTGAAGGGTATCATCCAGCCCAACCGTCATGTGTTCGTCGTCCAACGTGAGGTCCGCAACCGTTGTTCCCATGGAGCATGCAGAGGACTCGCAGGTTTTTGTTCTTGCTTCACTCACTGTTCCCGCGATTCCTCGTGGCACAACATCAATGTGGCGTTGTCAATGACGATGGCGTAACCCACTCGCTCCAGCTGAACAATGGTGCCAGCCTTGTGCTTGTGCCGCTCAAGTTGGCCTTCGGTGTGTACGATGGTATCGTCTTTTGTGCTCAGGACCACGGCGTTTACACTCTGAGAAGCGGGCAGCCAGTGAACGATTGGTCGCTTATCGCTGCGCTCAATGCTCTCGACACGTGCTTCTTGGTCGTGAAGCGCCACGTCTGCAAATTCCTTCAGCCGGAGGTCCATCTTCTCCAAGTCTTCGCCCTCCAACCAGATTCGTCCATCGTTGAGTTTCCAACTACGCAGTCCCATCGAGGCGTGGTTTGGGTGAACGGGTATGCTGAGCTGAGGGGGATGGTCGCCGGTCAGTTGAAATTCAACGGCGTGCCGAACAAACGTTAGCCTCGGGGCCTCGTCATCCACCGCTTTCGTGTTGTGTGAGTACAACGTGGCCAGCGGAACCGAGATGTCTTTCTGGGTGATGCCCAGTTCGTTCCAGAAACTCCGGAGAGCGCGGGCTTGAATGCCTCGTTTGCGCAGGCCAGCCAAGGTGGGTAAACGGGGATCGTCCCAATCCGAGTATCGACCGTCCTCAATGTCGGTACGCATTTGGGAGGTTGAGAAGCCTCCCCACTCGTGGACCTTTACACGTCCCCAGTACATCGTCTCTGGATACGTCCATCCAAAATGCTCGTAGAGCAAGGTCTGCTTTCGCGTGGAATCCATGAGGTCTTTTCCACGAACGATGTGGGTGACGCCTTGGAGATGATCCTCAACGGCGCTTTGGAAGTCCAAGAGCGGCCAAACCACATGGCTGGAACCGATTTCTGGGCGTGGGTGTGGATGGGCCACTGTGTCTTGAATCCGAAGAGCCGGCCAATCCCTCAAGGCGGGATTTTTGAGCTTCATGTCGGTCTTCACCCGAACCACGGCTTCACCTGGTTTGAACTTCCCATCAAGCATACGTTTCCAGAGCACGAGGTTGTCTTGCACGCTCTGGCTTCGACATGGACAGTTGGTCTTCGAAACTCGGAATTCTTTGAACGCGTCCGCCGTGCATCGGCAAACATAGCCAAAGCCTTGTTCAAGCATGTCCGTTGCGCGTTGATGGTAGGTTTCGATTCGGTCGGATGCGATCACCACACGGTCAGGTTTACGTCCGATCAACCACTTCGTTTCCTCTTGTATTCGTTCGTACGCTTCCAACATTGGAGGCTTCACTTTCGTGTCGGTGTCGTCGAAACGAAGGATGAATTCGCCGTCGTACATGTCGCGAAAGGCGCTGTTGATGACCAGGCCACGGGCGTGGCCAAAGGACAGAGGGCCGTTGGGATTGGGCGCAAACCTGAGGACGACGTTTCCCTTTTCGGCATTTTTGAGTTCTGGCAACCCTTCGCGCCGGGCTTTCACCTCTCGCTTTTCGAGGAGGTGAGGCGCTTCGAGTTCGAGCACGGAGCGGACAGCGTCCAGACCTTCCTGCGAGGCCAACGTGTTGGCGTTGGCCACTTCTGCTGCAACAAGTCCGGTCACAGCTTTGCCGTGCTGCCTCAGGTCGCCTCGCATGGACATGATTCGACCGATGACGGAGCCGGCAGCGGCTTTGCCTTCGTATTCAAGGGCGTTCTGAAGGGCCACGTGCCGAATAAGGTCGTGGGTTGCTTCATCCGGCTTCCAGTCCATGGCCCTCGGGCTACGCTGTCGCCACACCTTCAAGAAATGCTTGATTCATTCCGACCGAAACAAGCGCTGTTGGTTGGTGCGCACCTGCCCGCGTACGGGCACATCGCCGGTCCGATGCATTGACCAGAAGTTCTTGACGGTCGCCCATCCCCAGCGGACGTTTTCATCGATGCTCGATTGCAGGACAAGTCGATGCAAGGCCTGCTGGGTGGTTGGGTCGCTGGGGTAGCCTGACCCGACGTTGAATCCGATTTTGGTTGAAAGGGCTCGGATGCATCGGTCTCGCTCTTCCTTGGCCAGGATGCTGGCCATGGCGACCACGGGGTGGTTTTCGTCCGCTTTGTGCTCGGATACCATGGAACTTCCATTCCAAGGCCACGCTTCGATTCCGTTGGTGATTCTGTCCGTAAAACGATCGGTGTTGACGTCGCAGGCGTCGGCGATCACCCTGACATCAATCCGATGAGGCACCCGATTCAGCGCTTCACGAAATCCATCAACTTCAAGCCAGTTGAGGCCTTGATCTTGCAGCGCTAAATCAATGCGCTCAGGGTCCATGACGACCGTTGTGCCAAACCATCCATCCTCGGTGCATCGCTCGAGGAACCACGCCTCGAGTTGACGGCGTTTGGTCGCTGAGAGATCTTTCGAGTCCTTAACACCCTGATCCAGCAAAACCTGCTGCGCATCGTCAGGAATGCAACACACACCGATCACGAGTGGACCCAACACGGGTCCTCTTCCTGCTTCATCGAGACCCACCAGCATGCGCTCAACTCAGAATTCTAGGTCGTCCACGGGCTTTTGTGCGCCTTTTGATGGAAGCGGGATGTTTTGGTTTGGAACATCAACGAATTCTTTGGGCGTCTCACCTTCCCCACGGGGACCGTCGAGAACTAAGGTCGCCGCAGAAACCAGTGCTGAGTCAACGGTTGGTTGGGCCGGTGAAGCGGCTCCGTGTTCGTGTCGAAACATCGCCTGATACGTTTCGTTGGGCACGCTGGCCGTTGGCGAGACCACCGGTGTTGGCTCGGCAGGCGATTCGTTTTGGTATCGACTCATCCAGTCGTCAGACGTTTCTTGGACCTCTTGGTAAGGCAGGACGCTTGCTCGCTCCAGACGACGCTTACGGTCCACGACCGCTTTGTAGAGAATGAGCGATGCAAGCACGACGCTCGCAATCACGCCCCCCCATGCTCTCGCATAGAGAATGGCCGTGTTGGCCATGCCACTCCAGTCAAGACCGCCCTGTTCTTCAGGGTCCGACTGCCATGGGACACCAAGATAATCCCCGGTGCTCGTGTGCACAAAGAATGTGTCAGGCGCAAGTTTCGATCGGACGGTGGTGTTGACGTAGACCGTCCCGTTGCTGGTTTGATCCTGCGGTAGCTGGACCCAGGCTCGGAAGGTGAAGTTGGCGTTGAGCGGGACGTCGTTGATCTCAAACGACCGTGGGAATTCAACCCCCTCTTCGTAGATGGCTGACTCGGGTGGGATGAAGCCCATGTCCACGGCGTGACTGGATTGGAGTTGGACCACCAAGCCGTCCATCGCGTTTCCATCGTTTCGAACCTCCATGGCAATGGACAATCGCCCCTTCACGCTCATTTCCTCGTCCACGTTTCTGAACGTCCACTTGATCACCGGGGCGATGGTGAATTCAAGAATTACCTCATCAACCACTTCGCCCGTGTCGTCGAGGACCTCGATGACCGAAGAGCCCAGACTGAACGCAGAGGCTTCTTGCGGTGCGTTGACGACAACGGAGGGGAAGGTTTTGCTTTCACCGGGTTGCATCACGAGCCCAACACTGGGAACACCAATCTCGAATCCGCCCGTGGTGCTCTTATGGCGGAGGACGAATGTGTTGTAGGCGTTGCCGGTGTTTTCCACGGTGATGTCCGCCTGGCAGCTGGTGTTGGGCATCATGCTTGAGCATTCGTCGGCGTCGACGCTCGCTGAGGCGGAGGAGATTCGTTCTATGGTGGCCACCGTGCGGGCGGTGCGTTCAGCGGCGCGGGCGCCGCTGGCGAACACCCGAAGTTCAACGTGCATTTCACCGACGACGTCGTTGGGTGATTGAAATCCGATTTCGATGACACGCGATTCGTTGGGTTGCAGCAGAATGTCCTCCAGTCCGCCAAACAGAGCGACGACCCATCCGTCGCTGCTGAACCTGTCCGAGGCAGGTGCATCCAAAATCGGTGTTCCGTCGGGGTTCAATCCTTGGAGGGTGATGTTGAGTGTGTTGGGGGCGTTTCCGACGTTTCGAACCACGGCGTTGAGTCGTCCATCCTGATTGGGAGCCACGGTCAGCGATGCGTCCAACTGGTCGATGCTCACGTTCTTTTTTTCGTTCATGAGGAGGTCAAACGTCCATGTGGATACCGCTTGGTCGAGTCCAGACACGGCCGAAAGTGTGAACCGCGGTCCAGTCTGCGCCAACGGGGCTCCATCCAGCACAGGGGGCACATCCACCCAGAGATAGACGTAGGACAACGAGTCGGGTTCCATTGTGGTGTACGCCACTTCTCCTGCCGTGAGGGGCATGCTCCAACCCCACGCCCATGACGATGCGCTGTACAGCGAAAACGTCACGTCATCCGTAAAACTGGCGTTGTTGGTGATGTTGACGGCCACCGCTGTTCGCACCGTTTCGTCCACCGTAAAGGATGCAAAGTCATCAACACCAAACTTCAGATTTGAGCGAGGAGCAACGGTCACGTTCATCACCACGGTTTCGTTCACATCAGGGTCGACATCGCTGGTGATTGAGAACGTCATCGTCATGGTTTGGAACGCAGCATCGGCTGGTGCACGAACGCCAAATGAGAACTGTTTGAGATGATTTGGAACAAGCTCCAAGGTGGCGGGCAGGCCGACGGTGGTCAAGGGTTCAGGAAGGCTGAGCGCTTGGACGGTGATGCGTTGGTTTACGTCCGCAGTGTTGTGGACGGTGATGTAGGTTCCAGCCGTTTCGTTGCGATGGACGATCACTTCGGTGGGAGCGGAGCAGTCGATGAGATCCTGACTTCTTCCATGTGCATCCGAGGACGTTGCTACCACGGGCCCCACGATGGGAAGAAGAACCACCATGATGAGCAGCAACCACCGCATGATGCAGGGTCCTCGTTATCCTCTATCAATGGCTCCCTTCATTGAACAAATTACGGTCGCAGAGTTCATGTGTTTAGGGTGGTTGGGCGTGGCATGCCACCGATTTGGCCCTTCAAAAAGAAGAAGCAAGAAGTCGTCCAGCTCAATGAAGCACCACCGGCACCGCTGGTCTACAAACGGGGGGAAGACCCGAACGCTCGGGACGTTCCGCAAACCGATGTTGCCGCCTATCGGGATGCTCTGGCGCTTTTTGGAGGAGGTTCTGACGAAGTCAACGCCGCCACGGACCAGTCCGTTCACTACGACGGCGATACGGTAGCGTCGGTTTCTTCACCTGCCGTAGAACGCCCACCACCCGAGAGGCCTGTGGGCCACACTTGGGTTCACCACACCGATGGTTATCATTACAAGCAAATGGATGACGGATCGTTCGATTCGACCCCGCACACCAAAAGCGATGACGGGACCTACGCACCGTACTCGTGATCAAACAACCGGGGAATGGGGCGAACCAAACCCGGGTGGTCTTCGGTCACCTTGTTGACGGCTCGGTCAACCGGGTGTCGCTCGATCGTTCCTGTCTCGGGCGCCGTTGGAAGAACGCCTTCGCCCAGCCAGTTTGACAGGTCGTTCCTTTCGAGAACAACCGGCATGCGGTCGTGGACGTCCTTGCAGTCTTCGTTGGCTGCCCGGGTCAACACCACAAACGATTCAAGGTGTTCGTCCTCACCGGACCACGCTTCCCAAACCACGGCAAAAAGACTGGGCTGTCCGTCAGCACGACGGTGGTACCACGGTGTTTTTCCTTGTGGAGTGGTCATCCATTCGTACCAACCGTCCGCCGGAACAAAGCCTCGGCGGTGTCGTGCTGCCGACCTGAACATGGGTTTCTCTTCAAGCGTTTCCAGTCGAGCATTGATCGGTTCTCGATGAGATGGTTTTGCCCACGAGGGCCGCAGACCCCAACGCATCAGTCTGAAATGCCGAGGGACGCTGTTCTCGCCGTGAACGCCGGTCTGCGTGGCCACGGGAACGAGGGTTTGGGGAGCGACGTTCCAGGACGGTTCAAACGGTGTCAACTCTGAAAGCGGCTCGGACGCCGTCTGTGTTGCCACCTCGTCAACCGGGGTGAAGAGGCTGAATCGTCCGCACATGTCCAACCCTCA
>TARA_Y200000002_G_scaffold96734_1_pt1 | contig 11819 bp, 15 predicted proteins | sample TARA_Y200000002 | Tara Oceans TARA_Y200000002 (sample SAMEA2619388) | marine metagenome | biome: marine biome (ENVO:00000447); feature: surface water layer (ENVO:00002042); material: "saline water (ENVO:00002010), including plankton (ENVO:xxxxxxxx)" | depth 5 m | reverse complement strand
CCCAATGGCTCAGCTATATTAGCAACTCCGTCAGCAAAAAAAGTTTTAGCTGAAAATCTGAGACAGAGGGTGGTCAAGGATAAAAAAATTATTGAAGACGCTAAAGAGTCAGAAAAAACAATTTCAAAAATCAAAATTAAAATAAAAGCTAAAGTAGGTGAGGGTACTAAATTATTTGGTTCAGTAAATAATAGTGATGTTTCAAAAGAATTATTTAATAACGGAGTAGAATTAGATAAAAAATCTATTATAATTAGTGGAAATAATATTAAGCAGTTAGGCTCATACAAAGCTAAAATTAGATTACATCGAGATGTGATATTTGAAGTTCCCTTTGATGTTATTGCAGAAAAAAAATAGTTTAATCTAAAATAAGTTTTAAAACACCTGCATTTTGTAGGTGTTTTTTTTTTAAATTAATTAAATTTATATCATGCAGAAGCCACTTCCAGCCAAAGGAACCCGAGACTTTGGACCATTACAGATTTATAAGAGAAATTATATTCTTGATATAATTAAAGAAAATTTCACTAAGTATGGATATTTTCCTTTGGAAACTCCAAGTTTTGAAAAAACTTCAACTTTATTGGGTAAATATGGTTATGAGGGTGAGCGTTTGATATTTAAGATTTTAAAATCAGGAAATTTTTTAAATGGGATAAACCCCGCTAAATTAAATTTTGAAGATGTTTCCAATCTTGCAAACAAGATCTGTGATAAAGCTTTGAAATATGATTTAACAGTCCCATTTGCTAGATATGTATCTCAAAATTTTAATCAATTAATATTTCCTTTTAAAAGGTCACAGATTCAAAATGTTTGGAGAGCAGACAAACCTCAAAAAGGAAGATTCAGAGAGTTCTTACAATGTGATGCTGATGTTATTGGTTCCAAATCCATGATGCAAGAAATTGAATTTATTTATTTATTCGACAATGTCTTTAATGATCTTCATTTAAATGGTTGTATAATAAAGTTAAATAACAGAAAACTTTTGTCAGGTTTATGTGAAATTTTAGATTGTCAAGATAAATTTTCAATATTGGTTAATCAGTTGGATAAGCTTGATAAAGTTGAAAGTAAAAAAATTAAAGATAATCTTAAAATTAAGGGGTTTTCTTCTAATCAAATTGATTCGATTTTTGATTTAATCGCAAAATCAAAAAATATTAGCTCAAATATGGATTATTTTAAGAATTTTTTTGAAAAATCTACTATTGGTAGTCAGGGACTTCGTGAGTTAGAATTCATTTTGAATTATTTCTCAAAGCAAAAGCTTTCAATATCAAGTCTAGTTTTTGATATGTCATTGGCTAGAGGAATAGATTATTATACTGGAGTTATTTTCGAGGTAGTTCAAAAAAATAAAAGTTTTGGTTCTATTGCAGGGGGAGGTAGATATGATGATTTAACGGAAATATTTGGGGTAAATGATACAAGTGGTATTGGAATTAGTTTTGGTTTAGATAGAATATTTTTAACGTTGGATGAATTAAAATTATTTCCTGAGTTTAAGAACAAAATGATTAAAGTATTGTTTACGAATTTTGGAACTGATTTTACTGAAGACATTATTAAATTTACAAGTGCGTTTAGAAATGCAGGTGTTATTTCTGATTTTTATCCTGATTTTATACCTCTAAAAAAACAGTTAAAATATGCAAACCAAAAAGAAATACCATTTGTTATTTTATATGGTGAAGAAGAGAAGAAAAGCAAGATTTTTACCCTAAAACATATGAAAAGTGGTGATCAAGAAAAATTATCATTTGATCAATTGATTTCGAAATTGAAAAACGGTTAAACCATAATTGTATATATCCGTTTTATTATTTTTTTTAGTAGCGAGACCGAGATTTGAACTCGGGACCTCCGGGTTATGAATCCGACGCTCTGACCAACTGAGCTATCTCGCCCTTTGAAATTGTTGCCAAATATAAAGTTATAATCTTTTTTATTCAACTTATGCTAATAAATTATTTACCTATTTTTTATTTTGAAAAGAATAAATGTATATATTAACGTCAATCAAATTAAACTAACATGAGTAATAGAGTAAAATTTGAAATGGAATTTCCCATAAAAGCTTCTCAAAAGCTGCTTTTTCAGTACATATCTACTCCATCTGGATTATCAGAGTGGTTTGCAGATAATGTGAATTCAAGAGGAGAAATTTTTATTTTTATCTGGGACGGTTCTGAGGAAAAAGCAAAATTATTACAAAAAACTAATGGTGAAAAAATTAAATTTCAGTGGATGGATGATGAAACAACAAATTATTTCTTTGAATTTAGAATTCAGTTTGATGAAATTACTAAAGATGTTTCTTTGATTGTAACAGATTTTGCCGAGGATGAGGATGAGCTTGAAGAGTCCAAATTGTTGTGGACTAATCATATATCTGATTTAAAAATGGTTTTGGGCTCTACTTAATTATTCTGTGGGTCGTTTGGCGCATTTAGCCATATTTTAAACTCAGAATTAGATTTTTTAATTTCGTTTCTCCATAAGTTTTTTACATTATTTTCAAAAACATTGATATTTTTTTTACTTTCAATAATCCAACTTCCTTCTTTTATCTCTTCATTTAATTGATCAAGTGTCCAGCCTGAATAACCTGAAAAAAATTTTACTTTATTTTTCCAATCAAACAGTTTGTTATTAATCATTTTAATAAGTTTCTCATAATCTCCACCAAAATATAAATTGTCATAACAAAACCTGCTGTTTTTAATAATTCCTGGTTCATTATGGATAAAAAATAAATTATCTTGATTAACTGGACCACCAGAAAATACTTTTATTTTTTTTTCATTAACCGACGAATCTATATCGGTAAGATTATAATCCAGTTCATTATTAATAATTAATCCTATAACCTCTTTATCATTTATTTCAGTTATCAAAACTATTGATCTTTTAAAATAGTAATCAGAAAGAATATTTGGTGTTGATATTAATAAATTCCCTGGATTTATTTTTTTCATCTTGCAGTTAACTGATTATTACTGTTAAAACCATTTAAAAAAGACTTTATTTTCATTCTTTTTTTACCCTCAATTTTAATATCCATCAACTTAATATACCCGTCAATACAGCTTATTTTAAAATCATTTTTTGAAATAATAATATGTCCAGGGTTAAGCTTATTATTGATAAGTTTATAATTGCAATCATAGATTATAATATTTTTTTTTGTGTTGTCTTTAGAATCAATAATTGTTGTTCTTGCTCCAGGGTATGGAGATAATCCTCTAATTTTATTGTATATTTCAATTGGTTTGCTTTTCCAATTTATTTTAATATTATCCTTATTTAATTTGTATGCAGTTTTATAGGTTTTATTTGGTTCTTGTTTAGTAGATTTAATATTGTTATTTATCACTCCATTAATTGTATCATTTATTAATAATGAGCCTATTTTACTAAGTGAGTTGTGTAAATCTTCAGCATTATCAGATTTGTTTATTTTTATTCTTTTCTGCAATAGAATATCACCTGTATCAATTTTGTCATCTATAAAAAAAGTAGTTACCCCTGTATATTTTTCTCCGTTAATTAAAGCCCAATTAATCGGAGCTGCTCCTCTGTAATTGGGAAGTAGTGAGGCATGTAAATTTATTGTTCCAAGATTTGGAATACTCCAAATAACTTTAGGCAGCATTCTGAATGCCACAACAATTAAAAAATCCGGTTTAAATTTTTTTATTTTTTCGACAAAGTTTGGATCCTTTAAATTTTTAGGTTGTAAAAGCTCAATATCTTTTTTTATGGCATATTCTTTAACAGCAGAATTTCTAATTTTTAGACCTCTTCCAGATGGTTTATCATAGTTTGTAACAATTGCTAATAGATTAAAATTATTTGCAATTTGATTTAGGGTTGGTACTCCAAACTCTGATGTACCCATGAAAATAATATTTGTTTTTATTTTTTTCAATTTAAAGTTTCTAATATAAATGTTACTCTGTCTTTTACAGATTTTTTTGGAAGAAAAATAATGTTATAACCTAATCGTTCATATATTTTTTTAATATGAAAATCAATTTCTAGTAATTCATTATATGTTTCGTACCTCTCTGAATCATTTGTATATATTGCTTCCCAAGGCTCTGCAATAAAAATTGTATCATAATTGAATTTTAAAATTTTTTTCATCATTGAACTTTTATATTCAATTTTTTTAAAGTTTAGGTATGCTAAAACATCTGGAATACCTCTGTCATAAAAAAAATAATCATTTTTATTTTTTGACCCTTCTTCAAATTGCTTCATTCTTTTATCCATCAAAATATTACTAAATTCTATAGGGTTTGATAAAAAGTATTGCTCAGAATCATTATTCTTATACTTTTTTGTTACTTCCCTTGAGAACTCGTTAAATACATTAAAATTCATTTTCTCTAGGGACTCAATTATTGAAGTTTTTCCAGTTCCAGGCCCTCCTGTAATAACAACTCTCATTTAGTATAAAGTTCGTTTATTATGATTAAATTGATATGTAAATTTAATTATTATAAAAATATGAGCAGCGAGAATAAAGTTTTTTATCAAAATCTGAAAAAACTTTTAAAAGAAACTAGTTCATGGCCATCTAAATACATATTTAAATTTATTTTTAGTAAAGATGGTGATCAAAGTGAAATTATAAAGGAAATATTTAGTAAATCATCTGCAGAATTTATTATTAAGCTATCAAAAAACGGAAAATATATTTCGTTATCTGTCTCTTTAATTGTAAAAAATCCAGATTATATTATCAAAAAATACAAAGAAGTTTCAGAAAAAACTGAAAATGTGATTTTATTGTAATCTACAATACATTTTTTTGTAATTTGCGACGTATTATTCACTTAATAAAAAAAAATTGAAAGATAATTTAGAATATAACTCAGTAAGAGAAGATTTGATTATTCCAGAGTATGGAAGACATATTCAAAAAATGATTCATCACGCATCTTCTCAGAAATCAAAAGATGAAAGAAATAAAATTGCCAAATCTATAATCTCAGTGATGGGTAATTTACAACCACATTTAAGAGATGTTTCTGATTTTCAGCATAAATTATGGGATCAACTTTTTATAATGTCAGATTTTAACTTAGATGTTGATTCTCCTTTTGAAAAACCAAAAAAAGAAGAGCTTTTGGCTAAGCCTAATCCATTATCCTACCCTCAAAATTTTCCAAAGTATAGATTTTATGGAAACAACATTAAGATTATGATTGATGAAGCTGTAAAATGGGATTCGGGGGATAAGAAAGAGGCATTGCTTTATACTATAGCAAATCATATGAAAAAATGCTTTTTAAATTGGAATAAAGATAGTGTTGAGGACCAAGTTATTTTTGATCATCTCTACGAGTTGTCAGATTCTAAAATTGATCTGCGAAACTCCAAAGAAGCTTTACTAGATTCATCTGTTTTAATGAGATCCAAAAAGAGATATTCTAACAAGAAGTATTTTAAGAAAAATAATAAGGGTCGTAAAAGATTTTAATCATATAAAGTGTGCAAACTTTTAGGATACAAGGTGGTAGCAAATTAAATGGTGATGTTGTTCCTCAAGGAGCTAAAAATGAAGCTCTTCAAATCATATGTGCTACTCTTTTAACACCTGAGGAGGTAGTTGTAAGTAATATTCCTAATATTATAGATGTTAATAAGTTAATCAATCTTCTTTCATCAATTGGTGTTAAAGTAAATAAAATTAATCCTAATAAATATAGCTTTAAAGCTGAACAAATTGATTTAAAATCCTTAAGTTCTGAAAAATTTAAGACAGATGGTAAAAGTATAAGAGGATCAATTATGATTGTTGGTCCACTGCTAGCTAGATTTGGAATTGCTAGTATTCCAAGACCAGGTGGAGATAAAATTGGAAGAAGGAGGCTTGATACTCATTTTGGTGGGTTAATTAAGTTAGGTGCTCATTTCGCATATGATAAAGAAAGTCGCTTTTATTCGGTAAAAGCTAAAAAATTAGTTGGAACTTATATTTTGATGGAGGAAGCCTCTGTTACAGGTACGGCAAATATTATTATGGCTGCATCTCTAGCAAAAGGTGAAACAACAATTTATAATGCTGCATGTGAACCATATATTCAGCAACTTTGTAAACTTCTGATTTCTATGGGTGCAAAAATTTCTGGATTAGGTTCTAATCTGTTAAAAATTAATGGTGTTGATTCTCTGGGAGGTGCAAATCACAAGGTTCTTCCAGATATGATTGAAATTGGTAGTTGGATAGGACTTGCAGCTATGACTAAAAGTAGTATAAGAATAAAAAATGTAAGCTGGGAAAACCTTGGTATCATTCCTAATGCATTTGAATCACTTGGAATTAATTTAATTAAAGAAAATGATGATCTTTTGATTAATGAACATGAGAATGGTTATGAAATTAAAAATTATATTGATGGATCAGTTCTTACTATTTCAGATGCACCTTGGCCTGGTTTAAGTCCCGATTTATTAAGCATACTATTGGTTATTGCAACCCAAGCGAGAGGAAGTTTATTGATTCATCAAAAGATGTTTGAAAGTAGACTCTTTTTTGTAGATAAATTAATTGATATGGGAGCAAAAATTATTTTATGTGATCCTCATCGTGCTACAGTTATTGGACATGACTTTAAATCTACACTTAAGGGCACCGTCATGAGTTCTCCTGATATTCGTGCTGGGATTTCTTTATTAATAGCTGCTTTATCTGCAAAAGGTGAATCTATTATACATAATATTGAGCAGATAGATAGGGGGTATGAAAATATTGATGAAAGACTAAAAGCTCTGGGTGCAAAAATTGATAGAGTCTAACTTAGACATACATCTTATAAGTTTTTAAACAATTCTCTCTTGCTTCTTTGTGATTAACAATTTCCTTAGGATATTTATTATTTAGGTCTATCCAATTGTTAATGTAATCATAGTTTTTGTCAAATTTTTCAATCTGGGTATATGGATTAAAAATTCTAAAATAAGGAGCAGCATCAACCCCTGATCCAGATGCCCATTGCCAGTTTCCAACATTACTTGACATTTCATAATCATTAAGTTTTAATGCAAAATATTTTTCACCCCATCTCCAATCAATAAGTAGTTGTTTGCAAAGAAAACTAGAAGTTATCATTCGGACTCTATTATGCATGAACCCAGTTTTATTTAATTCATTCATACCAGCATCAACAATTGGAAAACCAGTTTTACCATTTTTCCATGCTTCAAACATCTTTTTATCATTGACCCATTTTATATTATCATACTTCGATTTAAAGCTACTTGTTGAGCTATTTGGGAAATGAAAAAGAATTTGCATAAAAAATTCTCTCCATATAAGTTCATTTAAAAATGTTTCGTTACTGAATTTTAAAACATATTTAACAAGAGATCTAATACTAATTACTCCAAACCTGAGGAAAGGGCCAATTTTAGAAGTTGAATTTAGCGACGGGAAATTTCTCTTTTTTTCATACTCCTCAATTATTTTTTTCGAAACATCAAAATTAATTACTTCTGATATATTCTTCTCGAAACCATATTCACTTATTTCTTTTAAATTGTATTTATCTAGGTTATGAAAATTATTGCACAATTCGTTATTTTCAAGAACTGAATAATTTTTCTTGAGGTTCTCTTTCCATTTACGCATGTAAGGAGTAAAAACTACATATGGAGATCCATTATCTTTAAGTACTTCATTTTTTTCAAAAATAACTTGATCTTTAAAAGTATAGAAAGGTATTTTTTTACTTTTTAAATTATTATAAATAAAATTATCTCTTTTAATAGCATATGGCTCATAGTCATGATTGGTATAAACCTCTTTGACATTATACTCTTTTACTATTTTATCAATTATTTCAATGGGATTTCCTTTAAATACCTGAAGTTTAGAATTAAATTTTTCGACTAGTAAATTGTTTAATTTATTTAAATTTTTGTGTATAAAATTAATTCTAGTGTCATTTTTTGGCAAATTTTCCGTTATTTTTTCATCAAAAATGAATATTGGTATAACTGGGTATTTCGATTTTGTAGCTTCAGATAATCCATTATTATCTTCTATTCTAATGTCTCTTCTAAACCAAAAAATTGAAAAGGTTTTCATTTTATTTCCCCAAAGATTTCTTTAATTTTTAAATTTCTGTATTTAAAAATATGGTCAAGTTTGTTTTTAACTAAAATTGGATGGAAAATACTACCAATAAGACCAAATGGGAGTGAGTACTGAATTTTATCTATAATCTTGATACCTCCACTAATTTTTTTAAAAATATGTTTGTGATGCCAATATTTATAAGGACCGTTTATTTGAATATCAGTAAAACATTTTTGTTCAACAACATCTGAAATAAGTGAGGTCCAATTTAAATTTATCCCAAATAGGGGAGAAACTTTATAGTGAATACGCTGACCATCGTAAATTTTATCTGAATCCACTTTTAATACTTCAAAATTCATAGATTTTGGTGTAATTACAGACAGGTTATGAGGGTTGCTGAAGAAACTCCAAGCCTCTAATTCAGTTACAGGAATATTAATAGACCTGTTTAAAGAATAAATTTTCATCTTAAATAATTCGTAATTTTAGAGCTAGTTGGGCTCGTAAGGGAGTACCAGTAATCTACTAAATTACCTTCAGGGCTAATTAAGTATTTTTGAAAATTCCATTTCACACTTGAATTTTTACTTCCGTTCAACTCTTTTGAGGTTAGCCATGTATAAAGCATGTGCTTCTCAGATCCTCTGACTTTTATTTTTTCAGTTAAAGGAAAACTAACGTTATATTTTTCAGAACAAAAAAGAGATATTTGTTTTTCGTTTCCCGGTTCTTGATTGCCAAATTGGTTACAGGGCACGCCAATAACAACAATTTTGTCTTGATTATCAATATAAAGTTGCTGTAATTCTTTGTATTGTTTTGTAAAGCCACATTTGGAAGCCACGTTTACAAACAACATATATTTACCCTTGAATTTACTAAGATTGAGAGGTTTACCGTTAATATCGTTGAGAGGAATTTCATATATGGATTTCATATTAGGTAATTTATTTTCGGCACTATCACTAAGCTGTAGGCTTGTAAAAGTTAAAATCATAATAAGAAAAATACCAAGAATCTTACCCATTGAATTAACTTTTAAAAGAAACTATTCCAGCATCCATATTAAAAATTTGACCTGAAATTGATGATGAATTATCAGAAATTAAAAATTCAGCCATTTTAGATACCTCATCTGCAGAAAGTATTTTTTTTAGTGGGTGTCTTTCGATCATGTTTTCAATAACTTTTTCATTTCTTAAAATTTTTGATGCTAACTCAGTATTAGTAATGGTAGGGGCAATGGCATTAATTCTAATTTTAGGGGATAATTCAGCTCCTAAAGTTTTAACAAGTCCATCAATACCAGATTTGGCAACAGATACAGAAGCGTGATATGGCATACCTAGTTTGGTGGCTACAGTGCTAAATAATAAAATTGATGGGTTAACACCGCTTTTAAGCTGTGGTAAATACCTTTTGATGCACTTAACAGCTCCTATTACATTTATTTCAAAATCGTCTCTGAAATCATCAATACTTAAGTTTGTGATAGGCTTTAAATTGATTGAGCCAGGACAATATATCAAACAATCAACAAATTCTATATCAGGTAATTCATCCTCTAAAGAATTATATTTTATGTGACTGTAATTATCATGAGAAAATTCAGATTTGTTTCTACTTAGGCATGTTATGTTATTATTAGCTACAAGAGATGCGACAATAGCTTTGCCAATTCCTTTAGTACCACCTATAATTACAATATTTTTCATCTAAGCTTGTGGTCTACCTTTTAATCTTTTTTCAACTTTTCTTTTTATCACAGTAAGCCTTTTCATCATTTCCATTATGTCAGAATCTTTATTTTTTTTATAAACTTCGTTTAAGTCTAAAATCAAGTTTTTTACCTCTCTTGAGGCGACAATTTTTTCATTTGTGCTTTTGTAAGTATGCTTTCTATTTTCAAACTCAATTGCCTTTTCAATAATTTTCATTTGCGTTTACTAATTTTATTTAAACTAATGTGCTTTTGTCTGCTACATTTAAATCTACCTTCAGCAAAATCTCTTTTTTTTAAGTGTTTTGTTTTTCTACCAGTAACCCTTTTTCTCCAGAGCCTAAAACTTGACGGTTTTAGGTTTATTCTCATTAATTGGATAACCTTAGGTTCACTTAATCCAAAATTCTCGTAAATAGCATCAAAAGTAGTTCTATCTTCCCATGCCATCTCTATGATTCTATCAATATCTGTGCCATTAAATTTTGTAAACATTTGTTTAAAATTGATTAGATTTTATTTTAACAAGCTTTCTGAAAAATGATAAATTTTCTTTGTGGTTAAGCTTGTTGCTAAATTTTAGAAAACTTCCGTTACAGTGAATTGAAAAAAATGGGGTTTTATAAATTACCAGCCTATAGTAAGGAATAACCCAGGTAATTCGGTTTTGTCTGTTTGTAATAAAAACTTTAATTCCTTTTTTTCTTAGTTCTATATTTGCATAGTTTAAATCAAATCCATCTTTGATATATTTTTGAAATTTTACACTAAAACTGTCTAAAATGAGTCTTTTAGATCCTATTCCACCCATAAGAATTGATTCAATTAAATTAAATTTTTTTCCAATAATCTTATCGACCTCAAGGTCTTTTTCTGGATCAGAGTATGTAGAATTAAAAATCATTTGAGATTATTTAAAAAATCATTAGCTATTTTAATGTGGTTGTCTAGTTTATCTTTATTCATTCTGTTTAGTGTGATAACCATCATTGATAACCTGGGGTTGGACTTAAAAAAATCTGTATTATTAGATATAAATCTCCAGTAGAGAGCATCCCATATTTGTTGCCAATCCCCTTTTTTATAATTACTCATTTTCATAATATAATTACTGCTGCTTATGTAAGGTTTTGTTGACATTAAACCACCATCAGCATACTGACTCATTCCATAAACATTTGGTACCATCACCCAGTCATAAGAATCAATAAATAATTCCATAAACCAGTTGTAAACAGCATCAGGCTTAATTTCACATAAAAACATAAAATTGCCAATCACCATAAGCCTTTCAATATGATGTAAATATCCAGTATTCAGCACTTTTTTAATACAATCATCAACAGGATCAATTCCCGTATTTCCAGTGTAGAATGATTTTGGCATTTCTTTTTTAAAATTCCAGAAATTTCGTGTCCTTTCATATGAGCCTTTTACAACGTATATTCCTCTAATAAATTCTCTCCACCCAATAATTTGTCTAATGATTCCTTCATTTGAATTGATAGGTATATTTTTTTGCTCCGCAAAAGTTAAAATTCTTTCTATTGCATACTTAGGTGTTAATAAACCTGAGTTGAGTAAAGGAGATATTAAGCTGTGATTTAATATGGAAAATTCTTTTACAATAGCATCTTCATAATCTCCAAATTCAAGAAATCTTTCATTTAAAAAATTTTCAAACCATATTTTTGCTTCGTTATGGTCAGTAGGGTACGTGAAATTTTCGTTTAACTTCCCAATATTATCTTTAAAATTATCATCAATATATTTAATTGAATCATGATAATAATTTGAATTACTAATTGCTGGAAACTTAATGTCAGGTGGAGTTTTTTTTGCAGGATATTTTTTTCTGTTTTCGTCATCATATGTCCATTTTCCACCTGTGGGTTTGTTATTAGTCATCAAAATATCGAGTCTCTTTCTTTGTGATTTATAGAAGCTCGTTTGGAAAAATTTTGATTTATCTTTTTTAAAAAAAATACTATTTTG
>TARA_Y200000002_G_scaffold26244_1_pt1 | contig 11869 bp, 10 predicted proteins | sample TARA_Y200000002 | Tara Oceans TARA_Y200000002 (sample SAMEA2619388) | marine metagenome | biome: marine biome (ENVO:00000447); feature: surface water layer (ENVO:00002042); material: "saline water (ENVO:00002010), including plankton (ENVO:xxxxxxxx)" | depth 5 m | reverse complement strand
GCTGCCTTTCTGCCATATGATATGGAGCCGGACGCGCTGGTCACGGTATTGCGCCTGATCATTGCGGGCGAATCCTATATGCCGGCGGCGATGCGCACACGGCAAGACCGTGACAAGCAATTGTATCTTACCCGCCGCGAACAAGACATGCTTAACGGTCTTCGCGCCGGGCTCAGCAATCAGGAAATCGCCGATTACTGGCAGTTGAGTGTGGTGACGGTAAAACACCACATCAAAAGTCTGCGCAGCAAGCTTGGTGCGCGCAACCGGGTACATGCCGTCTGCCGGGCCATCGAATTACAGATTTAGCAGCCGCGCATTCATGCCAACGCAATGTTGCGTCTGCCGCACCGAAACGTCAGTGATTCTTCAGGCCGGGACCGCTACTTGTTCTGGCGGTTATCCACCAGATCTGTGACAACTGACGGGTCGGTCAATGTCGATGTATCGCCCAGATCCGCGTAATCATTGGCAGCAATCTTGCGCAGAATGCGCCGCATGATCTTGCCGGAACGGGTCTTTGGCAATTGTGGGGCCCATTGCAACAGATCAGGTGTGGCGATCGGGCCGATTTCCTTGCGCGTCCACTGGCGTAGTTCGGCAACCAATTCATCGCTCGCTTCAACACCCTCAACCAGTGTCACATAGGCATAAATCCCCTGCCCCTTGATATCATGCGGGTAACCGACAACAGCTGATTCGGCCACCTGCGGATGCGCCACCAGCGCTGATTCGATCTCGGCCGTGCCCATGCGATGCCCGGATACATTCAGCACATCATCAACGCGGCCGGTAATCCAGAAATAGTCATCTGCATCACGGCGCGCGCCATCGCCGGAAAAATAACGACCCGGGAAGGTGGTGAAATAGGTTTCGATAAAGCGCTGGTGATCGCCGTAAACGGTTCGCATCTGCCCCGGCCATGACCGATTGATGCACAGATTGCCGTCAGCCGCCCCGTCCAGAACATTGTTGTCACCATCGACAAGAACCGGATCAATGCCGAAGAATGGCCGCGTTGCCGATCCCGGCTTGGTTGCGGTAGCACCGGGCAGAGGTGTGATCAGGATGCCGCCTGTCTCGGTCTGCCACCATGTATCGACGATCGGACACCGGCCATCGCCGACCACATCGCGATACCACATCCAGGCTTCCGGGTTGATCGGCTCGCCAACGCTGCCAAGAAGGCGCAGAGATGACCTGTCGGTGCCGGTGACCGGGGCATCACCCTCGCGCATCAGCGCGCGGATGGCGGTGGGGGCGGTATAGAAGATGTTGACCTTGTGCTTTTCGACAACCTGCCAGAAGCGCGAACTGTCCGGATAGGTGGGCACGCCTTCGAACATCAGGGTGATCGCGCCATTGGCCAGCGGGCCATAGACGATATAGCTGTGGCCGGTGACCCATCCGACATCGGCGGTGCACCAATAAACATCACCCTGATGATAGTCGAACACATATTCATGCGTCATCGAGGCATAGACCATATAGCCACCAGTGGTATGCAGAACGCCCTTTGGTTTGCCTGTCGACCCGGAGGTATAGAGGATGAACATCGGGTCCTCGGCATTCATCTCTTCGGCCGGGCACAAGGCAGATGAACCATCCATAGCCTCGTGATACCAGACATCGCGCCCGGCAACCCAGTTAATCTCGCCGCCAGTACGCCTGACCACAATCACCTTGTTGCAGTCCGGACAGCTGTCCAGCGCGGCATCTGTATTTGCCTTCAGCGGGATTGGCCGGCCCCCACGCACGCCTTCATCCGAGGTGATGACCATGTTGGAGTCACAGTCCCGAATACGTCCGGCAAGGGCGTCGGGCGAAAAGCCGCCGAAAACGACCGAGTGAACAGCACCAATGCGCACGCATGCCAACATGGCGACAGCCGCCTCCGGGATCATCGGCATATAGATGGTTATCCGGTCGCCTTTCTTCGCACCTTCTGCCTTCAGGACATTGGCGAATTTGCAAACCTCGGCGTGAAGTTCGGCATAGGTGATATGGCGGGAATCAGCAGGGTCGTCACCTTCCCAGATAATCGCGGTCTGGTCACCGCGCTCTTCCAGATGACGGTCGAGGCAGTTTGCAGCAGCGTTCAGCGTGCCATCGGAAAACCAGCGAATATGAAGATCAGCCGCATCATAGGACACGTCGCTGATCTCCGTGTAAGGCTTGATCCAGTCAATGCGCTTGCCGTGTTTGGCCCAGAAGGCGTCATTGTCGGCAAGCGATTCCGCATACATGGTCTGATATTCACTGTCTGCAATCAGCGCTCGGTCAATGGTCGCTGCCGCGGGTTCGAACATCCTGTCCTGGCTCATCCTGTTTCCTCCGGTAAGACCACATGCTGCATATATGTGGTGTCAGAATCACCGCAAAGTCTAGTATGAGGGGATTGGCAGGGGCAAGGTGCTGATTGTCATGCAATGGCAAGCGCCATTGCGCGTTCACCGGTGCCGGTCATGCGCCGGGCATCAGCTATCCGACAGGTGTGCGCAGGTCGCCAGCCAGCGTGTCAGCTTCGTCATCACTACCCAGATCCATTACCTGACGCGCAATCGCCAGGGAAAAACCGGCGCGGGCGAATGAGGCAAGGTGGCGCTGGCGTGTTGGCTGATCGACATCATTGCGCGCATAGGGCCCCAGTCGGCGGCGGGCAGCATGGCGCAGGGCGGCGGCCAGTTCTCCATCGCTGATCCCTTCATCTGCATCGGCAACAGCCTGATCGATGAGGGTGTTATCCAACGCATGCACACCCAACGCCCGCCGTATTGCAAGTTTTGACCGGCCAGCGCGCCGTTTGCCGCGCGCCTGTGACAAGGCAAAGCTGGCATCATCGACATATCCGAGGCGCACACAATCATCGATCACCTGTTCACGCGCGGCGGCCACAACATCGGCATCATGCTCAGCAAGCTTGCGCTCGGCAAACCGCCCCAAAACTTCGCGAAGACGCTGGCGTGATGCTGTATAGCGGCCAAGATAATGCACGGCCTTGTTCATCATGCGGCGTTCAGCGGGCCCGCGTTCACCCCGGCTTTCATGATCTGTGCTGGCATCATCAGGGCCGCCATCATGTGGGCCATGATCTGCTATATCGGTGGGCTCGGTCATCAAGATGTCTCTTGTTGCGGTGGTGCAGCATATCAGGCCTGACAGGATCCGCAAAACGGGCGGCGCACATCATCGGCATTGCGCTTTGCCACAGGGCTGCCTATTTTCATCGCCATGACAAGTTCATCGTCCAACACGCCGCAACCCGGTCATTATCCGGCACCTGAAACCCCTGTTATCCGGCCAGTACAAATCGGGCGGGTCAACTGGGTCGGGCTATGGACGCTGTATCTGCGTGAAGTGCATCGCTTTGCCAAGGTTGGTATGCAGACTGTGGCCGCGCCAGTTATCACCTCGATGTTGTTCATGATGGTGTTTGCCGTGGCGGTTGGCGACCGCGCAAATCTTGCCGGTGATGTCAGCTTCATTACTTTTCTGGTGCCCGGGCTGGTGATGATGACGGTGCTGCAGAATGCCTTTGCCAACACATCATCCTCGCTCGTCGTATCGAAGGTACAGGGCAATATTGTTGATTTGCTGATGCCGCCGATTGCAGCCGGTGAATTGCTGCTTGGTCTGGCGGCTGGTGGCATGACGCGTGGCATTGCTGTCGGCATTGTTGCGGCGCTGGTCCTCGGGTTTTTTGGCAATATTGGTATGCCCGCGGCGCCGCTGACGGCGCTGGCCTTTCTGGTGTTGGGTTCGCTGGCGATGGCATTTGCCGGCGTTCTTGCCGGTGTCTGGGCAAACAAGTTTGACGAGATGGCCGCCATCACAAATTTCATAATCCAGCCGCTGGCGTTCCTGTCCGGTACATTCTATTCGGTTAACAGGTTGCCGCCGCCCTTTGATCTTGTCGCCACGCTGAATCCGGTCTTCTATGCCATTGACGGTTTCCGCTATGGTCTGATCGGCATCGGCGACCGGCCGGTGATCACCGGGCTGCTGGTACTGGTACTCGTCAATGCCATGCTTGGTACGCTATGTTACCGGGTGCTGGCATCGGGCTTCCGGTTGAAGACCTGATCATTATCTCGAGGCAGGCTATGCCGTAACGGGTATCGGACGGGGGCGGAAATGACGGATGATCGCATGAAGAATGGCATTTTGCCGGTGCAGCAGATCCGCGACGAGATTACGGCTGGTCATATCATATCATCGATGCCGGTTACCGAGGCGCAATTGCAGCCGGCCAGTATGGATTTGCGTCTCGGGACACGCGGCTGGCGTGTCAGGTCATCTTTCCTGCCCGGTCATGGCACCAGTGTGGCGCAAAAGCTGGACAAGTTCGCGATGCATCAGATCGATCTGACGGATGGCGCGGTTCTGGAACGCGGATGCGTATATATCGTAGAGCTTCAGGAATCGCTGTCGCTGCCGGATACGCTGGCAGCGATGGCAAATCCGAAGAGCTCTACCGGACGCCTTGATGTCTTTACCCGCCTGATCACCGATGGGGCGGCCGAGTTCGAGGCCGTTGCCTATGGCTATGAAGGATCGCTCTATGCCGAGATATCGCCGCGCACCTTTTCGGTGCTTGTGCGTGCCGGATCGTGCCTGTCGCAGCTTCGCTTGCGGCGAGGCCCTGCCAGCATGTCGGATGCGGCGATGGAAGCATTGCATCAGGATGTCGGGTTGATCCGCGGCGGTGATGCGCCGGACTTTCGGGATGGTGTGGCGCTCAGCGTCAATCTGACACCGCCACCGGACAGCAACATCATCGGCTGGCGCGCGCGCAAACATGCCGGGCTGATCGATATTGATGCCCCGAAAAGCTGTGAAGTTGACGCCTATTGGGAACGCCTTACGCGCGCAGATCTGGTGGCTGGCGGGCTGGTCCTGAACCCTGATGAATTTTACATTCTGGCCAGCCGTGAATTCGTGACCGTGCCGCGTGACCATGCAGCTGAAATGCGTGCCTATGACACGCGTGTTGGTGAATTTCGTGCACACTATGCCGGTTTCTTCGACCCCGGGTTTGGCATGCCTGAAATGGGTGCCGGCAGCACCCGTGCGGTGCTGGAAGTGCGCTCGCATGATGTGCCGTTTCTGATCGAGGAAGGTCAGACTGTCTGTCGGCTTGTCTATGAACCGATGGCCTTGGTCCCCGATCAGCTTTATGGCAGTTCGGGTTCGACCTCGAACTATCAGTCGCAGGGGTTGCGGCTGGCCAAACATTTCATTCAGGACTAGGCGATAGCGCAGCAAGCAAGCGGCTTGACAAACCTGCACAAAATGCTGAAATTTGCGCCTCTCGTGACTATGCAAACTGGCCAACAGGCTGTCGGAGGACAGGCTGGCGGCTCGGGTTTTCAAGTCCAATCATACCGTGTTGATCACAACCCGCCTGAACGATATCTGCACAAACGGGGCATGACGGACCATGACAAGCGCAACAACCGCATCTTCAGCCGACTCGGCGGTGATGAAAACATATGGACGGGCAGATCTGGCCTTTGTTCGTGGCGAAGGCAGCTGGCTCGTGACCGAAGATGGCACCCGATATCTTGATTGTGCCAGCGGGATTGCTGTGAACACGCTGGGACATTCGCACCCGGCTTTGGTTGCGGCGCTGAAGGCGCAGGCTGACCAGCTGTGGCATACCTCGAATCTCTACCGTATTCCGGGCCAGGAACGGGTGGCCAAAAAGCTGGCTGCATTGACCGGTCTAGATCAGGTGTATTTCTGCAACTCCGGCGCCGAGGCGAATGAGGCCGCTGTCAAGATCGCCCGCCGTGCCGCCTTTGAGAAGGGTGAGCCTGAGCGCACTACCATCTTGTGTGCAACCGGTTCCTTTCATGGGCGGACACTCGGCATGCTGGCGGCCACTGACAAGCAGTCAAACCGTACCGGGTTCGGGCCGATGCCCGAAGGATTTGCGCATGTGACATTCGGTAATCTGAATGCCCTGCGCGCGGCCATGGGCCCGCATGTTGCGGCGATCATGATAGAACCTGTTCAGGGTGAAGGCGGTGCGCGCGACACGCATGAGGATTATTTGCGCGGTGTGCGGTCAGCAGCAGATGAATTCGGATCGCTGGTCATTGCCGATGAGGTGCAGTCCGGGATCGGGCGTACGGGTACGCTGTTTGCCTATGAAACATCGGGTATCCGGCCTGATATCATCGCCGTTGCAAAGGGCCTTGGTGGCGGCTTTCCTGTCGGCGCGGTGATTGCCAGCGAGGAAGTTGGCAACGCCATGACGCCTGGCACCCATGGATCAACTTTTGCCGGCAATCCGCTGGCGATGGCTGTTGCTGAAGCGGTTCTCGAGGAACTGTCAAAGCCGGGATTCCTTGAAGATGTGCGGCGGCGGGCGGCATTGCTCTGTGATGCGTTGGAGACAATCGCCACACGGCATCCTGACCGGATCAGCGAGGTGCGCGGGCGCGGATTTCTGCGCGGGGTCCGGATTGCCGAGGGCTTTGATGCCGGTGCCATTGTTGCAGCCATGCGCGATGCCAGGCTGCTGACAGCACCTGCCGGTGAAAACACGGTGCGCTTTCTGCCGCCCCTGATTATCAGCGAAGACGAAATCAAACGCGCTGCAGATATTTTTGAGACAACACTGGTGGCGGCGCAGCCGGCAATGGACACATAGAATGAGACATTTTCTTGATATTCGTGACCTGAGCACAGATCAGCTGAGTGCGCTTCTGGACCATGCCGCCGAAATGAAGGCAGCGCATAAGGCAGGACGCGCGCAGCCGCAACCCCTTGCCGGCAAGTCAGTGGCGATGATTTTCGAAAAACAGTCGACACGAACCCGCCTGTCATTCGAGGTGGGTATCAGCCAGCTGGGCGGCCAGCCGATCATGCTGTCAGCCAGCGACATGCAGATTGGACGCGGCGAATCCATGCAGGACACCGCACGTGTGATGTCTCGATATGTCGATGCAATCACTATCCGCTGTTTTCAGCATGACACGCTGACCAGCCTTGCCGAACATGCCAGCGTGCCGGTGATCAATGCGCTGACCGAGCGGTCGCACCCGTGTCAGATTCTTGCCGATCTGCAAACGATGATCGAACGCCATGGCACGCTGGACGGGCAAATCGTCACCTGGGTCGGTGATGGCAACAATGTCACCACAAGCTGGATCGAGGCATCTGCCCGGTTTGGCTTTCAGCTGCGCATCGCCTGTCCGCAGGTCTATTCCCCGTCGGCTGAATTGCTGGCATGGGCGCGCGGTGAGGGTGCCGACATCGTGTTGTATGACAATGCTGAAGAGGCTGTTACAGACAGCCAGACAGTGGTAACGGATGTCTGGATATCGATGGGTGATGACGAGGGCAGCCGGGCCACCGACTTCCAGCCCTTTCAGGTGAACGCCGATCTGATGAAACGGGCTGCCGGCGATGCGATCTTCATGCATTGTCTGCCGGCCTGGCGCGGCATGGAGGTTACTGCTGACGTGATTGATGGCCCGCAGTCGGCGGTCTTTGACGAGGCAGAAAACCGTCTTCATGCCCAGAAGGCTGTGCTGTCCTGGTGTGTGGCGGGCAACTGACCGCCCTGCCACCGTCACCAGTCGCCATCAGGCGGGTATAAGTACGAAGATTTTTTTGGATCGCCAGGCAGGAGCACGTGATGGCATCAATTATTGATCCCTTGGCTGGACGGCAAATTCTGCCCTTCTATCTTGTTGGCGAGACCGGGGCGGCACCTGTGGTGCGCGGGCGTATCGCGTCTGTCGGGGGCGCTGCCACCTCTATCCTTGATCGCCATGATTATCCCTTTGCGGTTGCCAGCTTGCAGGCAGAGGCGCTTGCCATCGCTGCCTGTCTGTCGACCTTCATGAAGTTTGACGGGGTGTTCACGTTGCAGGCCAAGGGTGACGGGTTCGTGAAAACACTGCTGGCAGACATGACTTCGGACGGTGCGATGCGCGGCTATACTGCCTTTGACGGCGAAAGCACGGTGCCAGTTGCAGATGATATGGCAGACAGTATGCCGGCCAGTGTGCCGCTATTGCTTGGCAGCGGATATGCCGCCTTCACTGTCGATCAGGGAACCGAGAACGGGCGTTATCAGGGCATTGTCGAACTGGCTGGCGATACGTTGAGCGATGCGGCGCAGGCATGGTTTGCCAATTCTGAACAGGTCGAAAGCGCCATTGTTGCTGCTGCCGGCTGCCGCGATGGTATATGGACGGCCACCGCACTGATGCTGCAGCGTGTTGCTGGTGATGGTGGGAATGCTGCAAGAAGTGCCGACACGGATGCCGACAAGGCAGCGCAGGATCATCTGTGGCATACGGCACGCACACTGATGGAATCGGTGCGCCGGGATGAATTGGTGGACCCGGCGCTCGACCCGTCAACCCTGGTATTCCGGCTGTTCAACACGCTGGAGCCGCATGTCGCCCCGGCACTGCCTGTGGCGGACAAATGTCGGTGCAGCCCGGAAAAAGTGACAGCCGTACTTGACCAGATGCCAGCCGAGGAGCTGGTTGATCTGGTTGCTGATAGCGGCATGATCGAAGTGACATGCGAATTTTGCAAGACAACGCGCGCCATCTCCCCGCCCGCCACGCGGCACTGATCACCATTCCGGATAAATCACCTGCGGATCGAAAATGACCGGGATGGCTGCTGGTGCCACAATCATGCCGCGTTTTCGTTTTACTGAATAGGTGTGCGGCATGCCGAAAACTGAGCCTCGAAAACGGAGATGAAGTCAGATGAATCGTCTTGTTCCGTCCCTGACACTTACCCTGACCCCGCCCGCCAGAATGCTGTTTGGCGTTCTGCTGTTTGGCGTTCTGCTGTCTGGTTGTGGCGCGACGTCTGCACCGCCTGCGCCGGTGACAATAACCTCTGAGATCTTCTCGCCCCTGTCGGTCAATGCCCGCAAACTGACAATCGTCGAGAATTGGCAGATGCCGGTTACCGCCCCCTATGTGGGGCATCGCCAGACACCTTATCCAAGCAACCTTGTTTCAGACTGGGCCTCGACAGTTCTCGTCCCAGCCGGTGGCAGCGGCGAACTGATCCTTGATATCAGCCGGGCAGCCGTGATGCAGGAAAAGCTGGTTCGTGAAGACAGTCTGACAAAGACACTGACCGATGAGCAGGATGTGCGTATCCGCGTTGAACTGGAGGCACAGCTGATGTGGTTGCAGCCGGTCGGTGATGCGCAGGCGCGGATCAAATTGTCAGCTGTGCATTCCGTGACCGTGGCCGAATCAGCAACGGCGAATGATGTGCAGGCTGCCATCAATGACAGCTTGCAGGCTGCACTGGCAGCCCTTGATCTGCAGGCACGTGCCGAGCTTTCGAAAGTCGATAATATCGTCCTGCAATAGGCGGATTGGTGGCAGGTGGGCCGGCTAACGCCGCCAGAACCCGGGGTTCAGCATCACCAGCACGGTGAACAATTCCAGCCGGCCAAGAAGCATGCCGAACGACATGATCCATTTGGCGGCATCTGGCAGTGACGCAAAATTCCCCTCAGCGCCAATCAGGTTGCCAAGGCCCGGCCCGACATTGCTTATCGATGTCGCCGCGCCCGACAGCGCTGTGATGAAATCAAGGCCAAGCGCGCCCAGCATTATCGCCAGCAACACAAAGCAGATGATGTAGAGGTAAAAGAACCCCATGACCGAATCCATTACCTCATTGGATACGGGCCGGCGGTTGTAATAGGCGAGAATAACGGCATGCGGGCTGAGCAATCTGCCGATCTGGACGCGTGCCGTTGTTGCCAGCACCTGCAGGCGGAACATCTTGATCCCGCAAGTGGTCGACCCGCCGCATCCACCAACAAACATGCTGATCAGCAGAAGGGTTGAGGCAAAACCGCCCCAGGCTGAAAAATTGGCGCTGCCATAGCCTGTGCCCGTCATGATGGAGACAGCGTTGAAACTGGCCTCGCGGATCGCGGCGGGCACGGCCATGCCATTGCTGCTGAGATGCCAGATCAGGACGGACACCACAAACGCCAGCAAAGCCAGGAACCAGCGCACTTGCGGATCCTGCAACAGCGGGCGCCAACCGCCACGCACCATTGCCAGATAATGGGCAAATGGCAGGCTGCCGACGATCATGCCGCCGATAATGATCCATTCGATGGCCACCGAATCAAAAGCGGCAATGGATGCTGTTTTGGTTGAATAGCCGCCAGTGGCAATGGTTGTCATCGCATGCGCAACGGCATCAAAATTGGTCATGCCGGCAATCGACAGCATGATCGCCCAGATGGCTGTCAGGCAGGCATAAACAAGGCCGATACCACCTGCAAGCTGTGCGGCGCGCGGCACGACCTTGTCGGCGCTTTCATAGGATTCGGTGCGGAACAGCTGCATACCACCAACCGACAGCATCGGCAGCACGGCCATCGCCATCACGATAATGCCGACACCGCCAAGCCATTGAAGCAGGGCGCGCCAGATCAGGATGCCGGGCGAGGCCTCTTCGATACGTTCAAGGACAGTTGAACCGGTGGTGGTAATGCCGGACACGGATTCGAAAATGGCGTCGGTCGCGCTCAGCTGCAATTCGCTGAACATAAAGGGCAGGGCACCGAACAGGCCGATTGAAATCCATGATCCGTTGGTCAGCAGAAACGCCTGACGCAGGCCAAGGTCAAACCCGTCACGCTGCGATGTGGCAAGCCAGACCGAAACGCCGACAAAGGCGGTCAGAAGCGATGATAGCGCAAAGACCTGCCAGTCCGGCGAACCGAAATACAGATCAAAGCACATCGGAATCAGCATGGCGGCTGCCAGAATTGTGGTCAGCAAGCCAAGAATGTTCAGTACCGGTGACAAGACCATCCGGAATCCACCTGATTCGATCAACGACGCCGGATCATATATATCATCTGCATCGTCAGTCACGGACTTTCTGCGTCAACCGCAGGTCACGTGGCTGGTTACAGGACCGGCTCCGCTATGCCGTCACCCTATCCTGATCTGGTCAAGAAAGCGGTTGCGCAGCGCGTCATCGCTGTCAAACGCACCGGTAAAGCGTGATGTCACCATCGACACACCATCCTTGCGGACACCGCGCGTTGTCATGCACTGATGCTGGGCATCGATCATCACGGCAACGCCGCGCGGTTGCAGCACAGAATGAATGCAGTCGGCCACCTGTGCGGTCAGTGTTTCCTGCGTTTGCAGACGGCGGGCGTAACTGTCCAGAACGCGGGCCAGCTTTGATATGCCAACAACGCGGCGGTGCGGCAGATAGGCGATATGCGCCACTCCCAGAATCGGCACCATGTGATGTTCGCAATGGCTTTCCAGCTGAATGTTTCGCAGCATCACCATATCGTCATAGCCTTCGACTTCTTCAAAGGTGCTCGAAAGATAGACGGCCGGGTCTTCGGCATATCCGGCGCAGAATTCTTCCCAGGCCCTGACAACGCGCGCGGGTGTATCGCGCAACCCTTCGCGCGACGGGTCTTCACCAAGCCAGCGGATCAGCAGGTCGACCGCAGCTTCAGCTTCGGCGCGTGTGGGGCGGATGGCAGTCAGATCGGCTGTTGGTTTGTCTGCTGCGGTGAGGCTGTTGTCATTAGGTGTCATCGCCGGTCCTCGCATTGGCGCAAAAGAGCGTGCGCAATAGCCCGCAATGCTCTTTGAGTACCACGCCTATATGGAGACAAAATTGGCGAAACGCAACAGTTTAGGCGTGTCTGTACATGGTGATTTTGACGCTGGCACAGGCCGTGAGGCAGCGGGTGGTAGCGGAGTGGGCAGCAAGGTTCCTTTTGCAAGCTGGCAGGTAAGGCGCTAGCATGCGCGTATGCGGGTGTAGCTCAGTTGGTAGAGCACGAGCTTCCCAAGCTCGGGGTCGCGGGTTCGAA
>TARA_Y200000002_G_scaffold117605_2_pt1 | contig 11898 bp, 8 predicted proteins | sample TARA_Y200000002 | Tara Oceans TARA_Y200000002 (sample SAMEA2619388) | marine metagenome | biome: marine biome (ENVO:00000447); feature: surface water layer (ENVO:00002042); material: "saline water (ENVO:00002010), including plankton (ENVO:xxxxxxxx)" | depth 5 m | reverse complement strand
ACTTACATGGGGCGCTCTATACGAACAAAATCGCATCGATATACTGAATGGGTAAGTTATAAAGAGAAGAAACATACCGATGCCAAGGTTCACTTTACCGAGCTATATAATTTAGATATAGATAATTTAGAGCAAAATAACTTAGCGGACAAATCGGATTATGTATCGCTGCAAACACAATTAGCGAGCATTCTCAAAAGTGGATGGAAGCAAGCTTTACCGACATACGATTGATCTAAATATTGAATATATTATCATCTTATAAACCCAAGTAGAAGCAGCGTTAAGTATTATGCGTTCACGTTTAGCATTACAGCGCTCTTGAGCATAATATATTTAGCTCTTAGTATTTAGTTGATTTTTATTATCTCTATTTTTTATATAAATATTTCATTTTTTGTCTATATATTGATACCTACTTACCCTTATATGATCTCTGCAAACTATCACCAACTGCTTCGAGTCTTATCTCTGATCTCTTCATTTTTATTGCTATCGTTAATCCATGGATCAACTCTTTTTACATCCGATAATGTAATCCTTTTTCAGCCATCTGAGTCATTTGAAATTGTTTTAGAAGAGAATGAATTTTGGTGGGGTGGTTTAAGCGTTGATGGGTATAGGATGCCCTACAGCAGTAAGACTCAATTAACTAGAAACCTTCTTGGCGACAATAGAGGTAACCAAGCAAGTCCCATTTTAATTTCTTCTAAAGGTCGCTACATATGGTCTGAAGGGCCTTACGAGTATTCTTACGACTTAGGAACACTTCGTATCAGTAATGCTATTGGAGAAGTACGGCTTGTAGATGCTGGAAATAATCTTGTTCAAGCCTTTAAATCTGCATCAAGAAATTATTTTCCATCTAACGGGAAAATACCTGACCCTCTTTTGTTCACAGCTCCACAATACAATACATGGATTGAATTAATTTATAACCAAAATGAAGAGGATATTCGTGCTTATGCAGATGCTATTATCGATAATGGTTATCCTTCCGGAGTGATGATGATTGATGATAATTGGCAAAAAAGCTACGGAGATTGGAGATTTAGAGCAGATCGATTTGAAGATCCTAAGGGTATGATAAAACATCTACATAATAGTGGTTTCAAGGTGATGATGTGGATTTGCCCATTCGTTACTGCTGATACAGAGACTTTTCGTTATTTAGCAGCAAAGGGTATGCTTCATCTAGATCCGCAGCGAACTCAAGAAATACTATGGGCGAATACTAAAAATAAAGCAGCGATTATACGATGGTGGAATGGCGCAAGTGCTATGTTAGATCTCAGTAATCCATCGGCAGTCGCATGGATTGAGGGTGAGCTAGATCATTTAGTTGAAGAGTATGGAGTTGATGGTTTTAAATTAGATGCTGGAGATTCTCATTTTTATAAATCAGGCATTATCTCTTATAATGAAAATGCTATAGCAAATGATCATACTGAATATTTTGGTAGGTTAGGCCTAAAGTATCCACTCAATGAATACAGGGCATCATGGAAATTGGCAGGTTTACCTTTAGCGCAGCGTTTACGTGACAAAACCCATGATTGGGAAGATCTTACCCAGTTGATTCCTGGTATGGTTGCTCAGGGTTTAATGGGGTATGCTTATACTTGCCCTGACATGATTGGAGGGGGGGAGTATCAATCTTTTTTAAAGCTGGATACTATTGATCAGGAGCTAGTCGTTCGTTCCGCTCAAGTTCACGCACTTATGCCAATGATGCAGTTCTCTGTCGCTCCTTGGCGCGTCTTAAGTCCAGCTAACAATGATATATGTAAAGACATGGCGATTTTACATGCAAAGTTTGGTGAAGAAATTTTAAGCTACGCAAAACAGTCTTCCTTAACTGGTGATCCCATAGTAAAGCCGATGACTTGGTTTTGGCCAGATGCTGGATATGAAACTATACAAGACCAGTTTATTTTAGGAGAGAATATTTTAGTTGCCCCTATCATACACAAAGCTGCACGCACTCGTAGAGTCATAATTCCAGAAGGAACTTGGGATGGCGACGATGGCTCTGTTGTAAAAGGACCAGTCACTATCAAGATCGATGTTCCTCTAGAGCGATTACCTTATTACCGCCTGAGAACGTCTGTTTGATTGTTCTCTACTTCTCTAAAATTAATTATGACTACTTGGATTTTCATTTCTTTTATCAGTTTCACAATTTTTGCTGCTCTACTTACCTGGTTGATTACAAGGCTTGATGAAAAATCAAGTTCGGATGGATTTTTTCTTGGTGGGCGCTCACTAACATTTCCGATTATCGCTGGCTCCTTGCTGCTGACAAACCTATCGACGGAGCAAATGGTGGGCTTAAATGGTGCAGCTTTTAATGATGGCTTGAGCGTTATGGCTTGGGAGGTAGTAGCGGTTATTGCTTTAATTATTATGGCTTTATACTTCCTGCCTAAATTCCTAAAAGGAGGAATTACGACGGTACCTCAATTCCTTGAGTTACGCTATGATCGAGGTACGCAGACTATAGCTAATTGTATTTTCTTGTTTGCGTACACATTCTTACTTCTACCCATTATTCTCTACAGTGGCGCTGTTGGCCTATCTCACATGATGGATTTGCAGACTCTTACGGGAATTAATGAACCAGTAGTTATTTTAGGCAAAATTTACGAACCAGAATTTCTCATTCTTTGTCTCACTGTTATAGTGATTGGAGTGTTAGGATTACTGTATTCACGCTTTGGAGGACTACGCACATTGGCAGTATTAGATACAATTAACGGCGTGGGCTTACTTATTGGAGGGATGACAATCGCTTATTTTGCACTCAACAAAGTCAGTGCTGGTGAAGGCATACTAGAAGGATGGAGTATTCTTAGAGATGCCGCTCCAGATCGCTTATCATCGATTGGAAAAAATGATCAAAGTGTACCATTCTCAACATTATTTACAGGTGTAGCACTTCTCAATTTATTTTACTGGTGCACCAATCAGCAGATTATTCAGAGAACATTAGGCGCTCGCAATCTGGCGGAAGGTCAAAAGGGAGTACTCCTCACTGGCGCGTTAAAGCTGCTTGGGCCGATTTACTTGGTTATACCCGGGATTATCGCTTATCATTTATATAAGGACACAGGTATTGGTGCTGATTTAGCCTATGGGAAATTAGTATTTGATGTTTTACCCACTCCACTTACTGGCTTCTTCGCAGCAGTGATGGTTGGGGCGATTTTGAGCTCTTTTAATGCAGGCTTAAATAGTACTTCTGCGCTTTTTAGTTTGGGTCTTTACAAAAACATTATCAACAATAGCGACGAAAAACAAATGGTTCGAGTCGCAAAAGTATTTGTCGTTTGCACAGCAGGTCTAGCGATGTTCATTGCCCCCATGCTTGCTGGGCAAGCTAGTATATTCGGCTACTTGCAAAAAATGAATGGTATTTATTTTATACCTATTTTTGCGGTTGTTGTTGTTGGTTTATTGAATCGAAAGGTTCCCTCGTTTGCTGGACAAATGGGACTAGTAGTGGGCATAGTTATCATAGCTTCTGGCTATTTTTATCCACCATTTGCGCGTACTTTAAGCTCTGCAGGTATTCATGAGTTTCACTTTTTAGGCATAGTCTTTGCACTTCTTGTTTCACTCATGTTGTTAACCAGTATTGTGGCGCCTCGTTCGGAGCCATGGAAAATGGTATACACCAAGGAAGTTGATCTAACTCCATGGCAAGGGGCTAAGTCAGCAAGTCTAGTACTCTTTATCTTAGTCATCATGATTTATGCTGCATTTGCCGTATAATTTATCATAGTTTGTAAGTACTAATTAGAACATCGGTTTATCGTGTATGTGAGTAATGATTAATTACATATTTTCATTTATCTTATTTGTATTATTTTTACTACGTTCGGTGGCTTTTTCTTTTAGCTACAACGAGCCTACGCCATTTGGTGATAATACAGACTATGCCTTAGAGTCAGATAATGCTGCAGTCGGTCGGTGGTGGGATGCCAAACTGGATCGAGGAATGACTGGATATGACCGAAGAGCAGCAGAGTGGTTTCAGTCTATAGATCGAAACAATGTACTAGCATTTGCGCTTTATACGCATGATCATAAGGTGCTAAAGCTTAGCGCTCAGTGTTTTCCGCTATTACCAGATGAGCCAAAGGTTATTTCCCTAGAATTAAAAATAAACAATCAATGGGTTGCGGTACAAAGTCAGCCGGTCGTTTACCCAGGATGGTCTGCTCATTTTCGTATTGAAGACTGGGATTCCTCCAAAAATGTAGCCTACCGGCTGTCTCTAGGTGAATTATCTAGTTTTGGAGGCTTAATACGACGCGACCCCAGAGATAAGGATAGCATATTAATAGCATCCTTAAATTGTAATTCGCCAGTAGATAAAGAGTTCGATACGCGTCATCTTACAGTACAAAATTTAAGACACCATGATCCTGACCTCTTATTCTTTGCTGGGGATCAAAACTATACACATGATGAAGCTACCTACGGATGGTTGCAATTTGGTGTGCAATTTGCAGCGGTCATGAAGGATCGTCCGACAATCTGTATACTCGATGACCATGACGTAGGTCATCCTAATATTTGGGGTGAAAGCGGAAAAATATCTATTGGCACAAAGGGAGCAGCAGATGGTGGTTATATGTTCCCAGCTGATTTTGTACGAATGGTTGAACGACAGCAGACATGGCATCTTCCAGACCCTTTTGATCCGACTCCTATAAAACAAGGAATAGGGGTCTATTACACTGATTTAAATGTCGGGGGTCTCAGCATAGCTATACTAGAAGACCGTAAATTTAAATCAGCTCCTATTGGTAACATTCCTCAAATGGGTCCACGCCCAGACCATATAACTGACCCTAAATACGATCGCAGTGCTATAGATATACCTGGATTAAGATTACTGGGTAAGCGCCAACTTAATTTTCTTGATGTTTGGGCTAGGGATTGGACTGATGTCAAAATGAAGGTAGCGTTATCGCAAACAGCTTTTTGCGGCGCAGTACACATTCACGGTAACGAAGATGCTTCCCGTCTATTGGCAGACCTTGATTGTAACGGTTGGCCGCAAACGGCGCGCAACGAGGCTTTGAGAGCATTGCGCCGCGCTCATGCTTCGCATCTATGTGGTGATCAACACCTCGCTGTTACAGTTCAACATGGCATAGACAACTATAGAGATGGTCCATACGCATTTACCGCTCCTGCAATCGTAAATACTATCTATGGTCGTTGGTGGCATCCTAAGGACGAACGACAGGGTGGTGGTCAGCCAATAGTCAGTCCACATCCCTGGGTAGGCGATTATATCGATGGTTTAGGTAATAAAATAACCATGCATGCATACGCTAACCCAATAAATCGAAAAGTGCGTGAACAACGTGGAGATGGCTACGGGTTGATCCGTTTTCATAAGCCAAGTGGTCAAACAACATTTGAATGTTGGCCGCGATTTGTTGATGTTTCAATTGGCGACGCAAGTCAATATACAGGATGGCCAATTATTTTTAACGCATTTGACAATGATGGTCGTAAGCCAGTTGGATATTTAAAAAAGGTGTACTTGCCTAAAGAAGACAGTGTAGTTGAACTAACAAATGATGTTACTGGAGAACTCATTTACTGCTATCGTATACGAGGAAACTCTTTTTCAGCCCCTGTATATTCTTATGATGAGCATACTCTTAAATACGGTGAAAATATCGCTAATTTTACAATCCTTAGTGGTGCATCCATACAATGAAAATTATGAAATTAAATAACGTCAAAATAACTATTCTAGTTTGCCTACTCATCTCGGGATGCTTATCCGCAAAAGAGCGATTTAATGTACTATTTGTTGCGATTGATGATCTCAACGATTGGGTCGGGGTATTTGGCGGTAACTCTCAAGTAAAAACACCAAATCTAGATCGCTTTAATGCCAATGGTGGTATGGTGATGTCTGACGCGCATGTTCCATCAACTGTTTGTGGTCCTTCGCGCTCTGCAATCCTTACCGGCAAGTTTCCTCACAACACGGGGGTATATGGAAATAAAAACAACCTCCGAAAAGCGCCCTTGGCAAAAGATCTACTAACTATCCCACAATACTTTAGTAAACATGGATACCACACATTAACTCGAGGAAAAATCTTTCATGTGCATCCATCCGATGAAGGCCCTCGTGGCGATCAGGGCCAGTGGGCATTTGATGAATGGTCCGAAGCAAAAGGATGGGTACCGCCTCTAGGCGATCAACGACCTACCAATGGATTACCGAATCTACCCAATGATAAGAAAAATTACCATTCAATCGGTTTTGATTGGGGACCGACTGCAGGCAATGATGAAACTAAAATGAAGGATTACTGCACTGCATTGTGGGCATCCGACCAGTTTCAGAATCGTCAATTTGAGAAGCCTTTCTTCATGGCTGTTGGTATGAGCAAGCCACACCTTCCATGGCATGTTCCGCAGAAGTATTTTGATATGTATCCACTCGATGAAATTATTTTACCAGAAGTCATTCCAAATGATCTGGATGATATCTTAAACAAGTGGGGAAAACCAATCGATGTACATTCCACATGGCAGAGAGTGGAAACATTTGGGCAGCGACACAAAGAGGCAGTGCAAGCTTATCTAGCAACAATTACATTCGTTGATGATTGCATCGGCGCACTACTGGAAGGCCTCGAACAGAGTCCATATTCAGAAAACACTATTGTTATGCTGTGGAGCGATCACGGGTGGCACTTAGGAGAAAAACAGCGTTATGGGAAAACTCAGCTTTGGCAGGAAACATGTCGCGTACCTTTCATGGTTAAGGTTCCAGGAGTTACGCGTGATAATATAGATTGCAAGGGTATAGTAAATTTGATAGATATGTATCCAACACTTATCGATCTTTGTGGGATTCCAAAAAACCCTGATAACGATGGACGTAGCTTTGCGCAATTACTACGCGATCCACTAATGGATTGGAACAAACCGATACTCTCTGATTATAATTATGGAGGACACCGAGTATACGATGGACGCTACAGTTATATTGTATTCGAAAAGGCAGGTACTGAAGAATTATATGATCACAAAGTTGACCCTATGGAATGGAATAACCTGATTCGAATGCCAGAATATGCACAAACTTTGGAACGACTAAAAAAACATATTCCACTCGTGCGTCAGCAAGAAGCACCTAGAAACTAGTCATTTGATATATTAATAAAAACTACTAATACCATGCATATAAAATCACTCATTATTTCCGTATCTTATTTAACGGTAGCAAGTTTCTTGTTTTCAGAAAACTCTACCTCAAGGATAGATTTTACAGCTAGTGAGGGCTACTCTACAGGTCCGCTACATACTAATACAAACTGGCAAGCACCAGATCGCGATGTCTGGTCTGTGGATGCATCAACTGGTATACTAACTGTATCTAATAACAACAAGTGGGCTAGGGCTATCTATAATTTGCCAAATTTTAACCTTAACTCTAATGACTATACATGCTCCGAAACATTTTCTATATCCTTTAAAAAAGGCTCATCTGCTGTAGTAACTAACGGCGCTTTAGCATTGGGAATTATAGCCTTTTGCAATAAGGATAAAAATCCTGAATTTATAGGTGCGTGCATAAGGCAGATAAAGCCCAATCGATTTAACTTTTGCATCATAGCTAAGTTAAATGGTAAAAACGAAAATCGTTTCAGCAATTCATTCGACGGCGCACTAATCGGCTTATCTATTGATGAGGGTGGTAATTGGCTTGATACAGAAACCGATCAATTAAGATTCGATTTTTCTTTAAAACACGATGGTGCTCAATGGGTACAAGTATTATCTCTAAAAAACATTACCACGGGATCTGATATAGAAACAGTTACTCAAGTACTCAAAGATGACGATGGTAGTTTCGTAAAATCTGACCAGGCGCTAATGCTCGGATCATCAAATTTACGCGGAAATGATATAGCATTTAAGGTCGATGCCATTGCTTTAACGAATTAGGGGTCAATTATTCCGTAAACTTCTACCTCAATGTAGTGATTCATATCGTTAGATGTGTTTCCGTAACTATAGAGGCGAATATACCGAGCTTCTGCACCCTCAGCGTTAATTAGTTTTCCAAAGCGCGACTCAACGTACGGGTAGTCGCTGCCTTTTCCCAATTCAGACGTGTTGTCGTAGTCATTGTTAAACAGAGTCGTCACTTCATTTGAAAAAGTTCTATCATTCGAAACTTGGACAATTACGTCGTGATACGCGCGCTTTTGCGAGTGATAATGCCAAATCCATATAGCGCTTAAAACAGAAGTTTTTTGTAGGTCAATTTGTATCCACTGTAGACCATCCATTAGCTCTACAAAGTATCCTTCGCCAGCATCTTTATCGCCATCAGTAATATACTCTAGTTCGCCGATGATAGGGAAATCATCACTAGCTGTTACCGTCATACCGTTCGATAATAGAACTGTATCTTTTGACACCAGTACAGTCGGAGCTTTTTGCGGCGCTAGTTCTAAATTTGGAACCTTAATTGGTTGAGGAGTTCCTTCGATTAGTTCTGGTGGTAGTTGAGTCGTTAAAGGTACACTATCCTTAGAAATGGTTACTTTCGAAGTAGTCCCTTCATTCGTAGGAACAATTTGATTATTAGAGTCACTGCATCCAAAAAATGCTAAGAGGCAGATAGTTGAAGTAATATTAGCTATAGCTCTCATGTTCTAAGTATGTAAGTGTTCATCAGTGAAACGAATGGTTTCCTTCGATTCTGCTGCCGCATTGACCCAATAAATAGGTGCTTCTGATTGAAGTGCGTGACGAGCATCACAGGTAAGTTTAGTGTTGCCACGAATCGATTCTAAAAAATTTTCAACATGCGGCTGGTGTGGTGGTTTATTAAAACCTCCTGGAAGAGTATATTTATCAGGTGGAGCAGACTCGTATGAAGCAACCACATCGGAACTAGTTCTCGTCACACTATTCGCCTCTTTATTTAGATATCCACGATTAACTAAATCATCCCATTTACTCGAATCAGCTCCAGATTCTTTGTAGATGTTGGTGTATGCTTCTCGTTCAGATATTTCTATTGTGCCATCTGTACCCATAAATGATTCGTAGTATCCACCTCCAGCGCTAGTAGTCGTCAGTACTTGATAAAACGCTCGCGCGTTTCCTTGAGGAGTATCATAATCAAAAACACACATAACATTGTCGAAATGTTCACGGTCTTTGAAGAAACTACGTCCACCAGATGCCATAACAGATGTAGGTCTAGCACCTAAATACCAATTAAAAATATCTATTTGGTGTGCCCCTAAATCCGATATAGGACCTCCGGATAAGCTCGTATAAAAGCGCCAATTCAAAAAGCGGTGGCGTAACTGTTCTTCATTGAGTTTATTTTCTGCGCCGCTGTTAAAACCGTAGCGTTTTAATATTTCAGCTCTGGGCAATATAGATGGTTTGGATACAATATCCTGAGAGGAGCTTAAAGCTCTATTCCACTGTCCATTTACGTTGATAATTTGGCCACACACTTTATGATGATTGAGTAGTTCATTAAGAACATATTGGTAACGTGGATTACTTCTTCGCTGATGACCTATTTGGCAGAGCTTACCAGTTCGATCCATCGCAGTTACCATAGCACGAGCACCTTCCAATGTATTAGACATCATCTTCTCACAATAAACATGGCAACCTGCCTCTAGTGCCATGATTGTGTGAGGGGAATGCCAAAAGTCAGGTGTGGATATAAATACAGCATCAAGTGATTCTTTCTCTAGCATATCTGCTACTTCATAGTAGCGCTTAATTTTAGTATCAAAACGCTTATAAATAGATCCATAAGTACGACCAAGTCGCTCTTTCATAATATCACAAGCAGCCACATATTGTATGCCCGGGATATTAACCATTGCATTGAAGAGTACTTCGTGCTGCTTGCCGCAACCGATGAATCCAACGCGAATCAAATCCTTAGTCTTTGGGAGGTCCTCAGCCCTTAAAATAGAGGGGACTCCAATAGCTAGTCCTGTTCCGATAGCTGACTTCGCGATAAAGTCGCGTCGTGATAAAGAGCTTAAGTTTGGCATCATAACTGGTTCTACTATAGTCTAATTTACCACTTTTTTAGAACTTCAAATCGGTTATAATTAACAAGCGTAAGCGCAGCGACAATCAATAGAATGTGAATGCCAAGCCATGCTACGCCAGAATCTTGCTTTATTAAAATTAAGCCAAAAGTAAGACTGGCATATAATATTCCCATTAAAAAAAGCGTGGACCTAGTCGCAAATCCAATCAGCAAAGCTATGCCAAGTATGATAAAAGAAGGCCCTAAAATAGTATTAAATAGATAGAGTAATGAGTTTGGAATTAATGGCTCATTTAAGAACTTATCATATAGTGAAGACGGCACTCCGTTATAATTGTCTAAAGAGTAAGATTTTATATAAGTAGATTCGCTAAGGCCGTAGGCATTTACCGTACCATCTATAATAATCTCAGAGGAATTGACGCTTGAGGCAGCATATTTTTCGACTCCAGTTAAAATAGCACGCAAAGCCAGCCAAACTCTCAATAAAATCATTCCAAGGGTTAATCCTAGGGGGTCATATTTATACATAATCTTAAGAATCTTGTTTAGGAGAATAGGCTAGTAAAACATATAAATTGAATACATCTTATTACTTAGCAATTCTTCATTACAACCTCCATACAATTTCCCATATATACGTGAAACACAGTACTAACGATAAAAAAATATTTTGGGGTTCTTTTATTGCCCTAATTACTACGTCCATGGCATTTATAATACGCGCTATTCTAATTAATAGTGGTATCTGGCCAGACCAATTTGGACTCGATAAAGTGCAGAGTGGGGTACTCTTTGGTGCAGGAATTTGGCCATTTGCGATTAGTATAATTATATTTAGCTTAATTATCGATCGAGTCGGCTATAAGTTTGCAATGGTTTTTAGTTTTATCTGCTATGCAGCATTTGGATTATTGGCACTCATGGCATATGCTTCGGTGGATGGAATAGTTGAAGATCTCTCCAGTGCTCAATTAAAGGCATGGGACTATCTATACTGGGGTTCGGTGCTCTTAGGATTAGGTAATGGGACGGTAGAAGCGTTTATCAACCCAGTTGTGGCTACCTTATTTAAAGAAGAAAAGTCGAAGTGGCTAAATATACTACATGCAGGATGGCCAGGTGGGTTAGTCCTCGGCGGAGTACTTGCTATTGGCCTTACAGATGTTGTAGCTAGCGATTGGAGGATACTGGTAGGCTTGATGTTTTTTCCAGCTCTTGTGTACCTTATCATGCTCGCTACAGTTAAATTTCCTATAAATGAGAGAGTTGCTGCTGGGTCTAGTTATAAGGAGATGTTAGCAGAATTGGGAGCAGCAGGCGCATTTATAACATTTTATCTAATCTACGCGCAGCTTGGTAGTGTTTTTGTTTGGAGTGGTGTGCTAACATGGGGACTAATTGCTCTATCGGTACTAGCTTACACAATGTACTGCCGATCGTTAGGAAATCCAATACTTCTTATTTTAGTAATTATAATGATGCCCTTGGCAACGACTGAACTAGGGACTGATGGATGGATATCCGCGCTTATGGAAAAGCCAATGCATGCAGCAGGGTGGGATCCAACTTGGGTATTAGTATATACTTCATTGATTATGATGGTGCTCCGCTTTAATGCGGGACCAGTCATTCGTATCATTGGACCATTGGGATTACTGGCATTATGCTCCGCTTTAGCCATACTCGGTCTTTATTTACTATCATTTGCTACTGCCGTTATTTTTATTTTTATAGCAGCTACAGTTTACGGAGTCGCAAAGACTTATTTTTGGCCCACAATGTTAGGCTTAGTAGCCGAACAAACT